>Ga0209726_10000082_pt1 | contig 183943 bp, 153 predicted proteins | sample Subgrocontami54m_FD_187453 | JGI IMG/M metagenome (GOLD analysis project Ga0209726, IMG submission 187453) | Subsurface groundwater microbial communities from S. Glens Falls, New York, USA - GMW46 contaminated, 5.4 m (SPAdes) (version 3) | ecosystem: Environmental > Aquatic > Deep subsurface...
GGCGCGGAACTACGGGAAGCACGCAATGCGTGCGCTTGCGAGTCCCGCTCAACAACAAGCGGGATTCGCGCGCACTGCGTACTTCCCGCGCCGCGTTCCGCGGACATTCGCTCCGCACTGCGTGCGTTGCTCATGAGTCCGCCCCTGGCGGACGGAATGGGCGCGGGCTTTGCCCTTGTTCCGCGAAGAGCCGTTCGCTTCGTCCCGTTCCGACATTTCGGAACGGGATCGCGGAACTGCAGGAAGTACGATCGCAATGCGCTCCAGCCCGACCTCCCAAAGGTGGAGCAGCTCGGTCTGGCGCGCACTGCGTGCTTCCCGCGCGCGTTAGCTGCAACCGCCAACAATCATTTGTGGGTCACTCTGCCAAGATTCCTTGACCCACATTTACAATGGAGAAATCGAGATGAATCACGCCAAGCATGCTGCAACGTTTTTTCATAAGAGATTTCGAAGTAAATCATCCGGCTTTCCGATCGCTACTATTGCGTACTACGGTCCGGATGACCAAACCGCTACAAAGGTTGCCGTGGGACTTGTAGACAGTAACGACGAAGTCTTAGAATTGAAGAGTTGGCTGGTTCGTGCTCAAGATGTACGTATTGACAGATTGATTAACGATGAGATTCTTGCATTCGTGAAAGCGCACGACGTTCAACGCGTCGCGATGGCAGGTAGAATCATCGGTTGCCCTCACGAAGAAGGAATCGACTATCCTGAGGGTGCGACTTGTCCCCAATGTCCGTATTGGGCAATGATTGACAGATGGAGTGGTAAAATACTCAAATAACAAATCATTATTCAGTAATTTGATGGCTCTATAATTAGACATTTTAGGAATTGATCGTCAAACATACACACGGAAGGACAATGAAGCAAACCGATCAGAAGGAATACGCCCTCGGAACACATGATGCTGAGATTGTCCGGCTGGGTGTACAGCACAAGCTCTGGAGTGCGTCCGCGTTTGCGATCTGGGAACGGGCGGGCATCTGCGCTGGAGAAACCGTTCTCGATATCGGCTGCGGCCCCGGATATACGAGTTACGATTTGTCAGGAGTTGTCACATCAAAGGGAAAGGTGATCGCGATAGATGAATCCACCCGTTTTATCGAACATCTGAAAACGCGGCTCCAGCATGACAGGGGAATTCCCATCCATGCCCGCGTGGGCGATGTGCAGAGGCTCGACCTACCGGCAAATAGTATCGATGCGGCCTACCAACGCTGGGTGTTGTGCTTTGTGCGGGATCCCGAGGCAGTGATACGCGGGGTTGCGAAGGCGCTCAAGCCCGGCGGCGTGTTTGCGATTCAGGACTATATGAACTATGAGGGAGTCTTGCTCGCACCGCTGAGCAAGGCGTTTCTTCGCTTCATGGCTGTCGTATCCAAGGCGTGGAATGAAAGAGGCGGCGATACGAAAGTCGGATTGCAGCTGCCCACCTTGCTCACGAAGCATGGATTAACACCAAGGGATATCCGCCCGCTTCACCGTGTTGCCCGTCCGCATTCACAGCTCTGGACATGGCCAACGATTTTCATCGAGACGTACGCACCGAAGCTCGTGCAGGAAGGAAGATTGACATCGGAGGAACACAAAGCACTTGTGCGGGATTGGAAACAGCGGACGAACGATCCGGGCGCGTTTTTCTGTTCTCCTCCAATGATCGAGATTATTGCTGTGAAAGAATAACTTGTGAGCAGGGCATTCAAGGAAGGAAGTGATAACCAATGGCGGAGCGAAGTCGCTCCAACCATGAGGTGGCGCGGCGCATAACAGGCGGCAACACGACGCGCAATGGAAACGCTCAGAAGCTCAACGGTTTTGCTCGAAGGGAAATTGCTCATTGGGTAGTTCGCAAAACCGTTGCGTGTTGCCGCCAGTCGTTCCGCGGACATTCGCTCCGCACTGTGTGCGTTGCTCATGAGTCCACCCCTGGCGGACGGAATGGGCGCGGGCTTTGCCCATTATGCGCCACGCAGCCTAATCAGAAGTTTGACAACCACTTGGTAAGAAGGCAAAAGGAATGGATAATTTGGATACTTCAACTTCCGGAGAGTGGCGAGCCATACAGTCCCTTGCTGTGATTGCTGCGCTTTACACCTCTGTGTTCATGCTGAAAATGGGTGAACCCGACCAGCTGTGGTGGTGGCTACTGGCTTTGGTATTCTTTGTCTGGCTGTACTCCCCATTCCTTCTGCTTGTGGGCTTTAGTATGAAGAACAAGGAAAACATTCCTGCTCTCCGCGTTGTGATTATTGCAATGTTGATTAATTCACTTAGTGGTTTCTATCTGTCGTATGAAGCGTTTATAGTATCAAAAACGGACGCAGGCGGTGCAATGTTCTTTGCTGTTTTGCCGATGTACGAACTTGTTATTTCTTCAATCGGGATCGCGGTCGCAAAGAGACGGACGACATGACCCTGGAAGCATAAATGATGACAAGAACCAATTACAATATCTATCTTGTTCTCTAGCAACGCACTCAAGAGGATAAACGGCTGCGCGGCGTATAACAGAGCCGGCAACACGCCGCGCAGAGTTTGATCATGGAAGCTCAATCCCGCTTGCCCCAATGAATTTGTTCTTTGATAGCGGCAAGCGGGATTGCGTGTTGCCGCAGGACGTTATGCGTCATGCACGGCGGTCTGAAGAAATAGATATTAGGGCTCGAATCGAAATGAACAAACCTATTATATGGAGATAGAAATGAAAGCTAAAGGAACGTACACGGTAAAGAAGTGGGAAGAGTTAAGTTATCAACAAATGGCTCCCGACAAGAAAATGACGAAAGCCTCTGTCGAATACAACCTCAGTGGAGAAATCGAAGGCAAGGCATCCGTCGAATACCTGATGTTCTACAGTCACTCTGACCCGAAGGATCAACATAAATCTTCTGCTTCTTACGTCGGACTCATCTATTTCGATGGAACATTATTGGGAAAATCAGGCAGCTTTGTCCTCGAAGACAATGGTACTTTCGAAGGCGGAGTGGCAAAAGCAGCGTTGCGGATTGCCAAAGGCTCAGGCACCGGTCAACTCGAAGGTATTCGTGGAATTGGAATGTATCTGGCCAATCCAGAAGGCTGTCATTTTGAGTTGGAATTCAGTTTCGACTAACGGCTTCTGATTCAGGAGTGAATCGACGAGGATAACATACGATACCGCCGTGCACGAACGCATATCACGCAAAAGTACGACGCTGGCAATGTCAGAGGTTAATACTCGCTCAATGCTTCCGCTCACTCGAATGAGAATTATATGTTCGCTCCAGCATTGCGTACTTTTGCGAAACGTTCCGCGGACATTCGCTCCGCACTGCGTGCGTTGCTCATGAGTCCGCCCCTGGCGGACGGAATGGGCGCGGGCTTTGCCCTTGTTCCGCGAAGAGCCGTTCGCTTCGTCCCGCCTGCAGGCGGGATCGCGGAACTGCGGGAAGCACGAACGCAATGCTCGCAAGCCCGACCTCCCAAAGGTGGAGCAGCTCGGTCTTGCTCGCACTGCGTACTTCCCGCGCCCATTATGCGTCATTGGTTTGCTCCAATTGTACAAACCAGCAAATAAATTCATTACGGCCAATCCTATTGTATGGCCGGTCTTCTTCCAACTACAATAACGAGGCAGGCTATGCGTAAGTTTTTGGGCTCTGTGATTCTCCTGATGATAACCACGAGTACTTTGTTTGCTCAAAGTCAGATCTATTTCTCAAACGGGAAGAAGTATCGCGGTAAAGCGCAAACCATCAATCAACTTAATGCTGAGATAGCCAAAGGCATTCCCGTTTACACACATATTGCGAAAGTTGGCGATGATCTCTCAACGGTTGGATTCAAAATGTTTACAGACGAACCTCTCTGGGTAATCACAGAGCATCCTCAAAATATCAAGCAACAAATTGCCAGCTTTAGCCTCCAGGAGTTCTTCGACAGTTGGAAATTCGAATCGGCAATTGAATCATGCATTAAGAATCGTAACCTCACGGATCTTTACTTACTCCAGACGCTGGGAAAGCCCGCAAGCCGCACCCGAACAAGCGATGGGAATAATTCCATTGAGCAGTGGACTTATGCAAATCTTGGGATTTCATTCTTTCTCATCAATGGTGTTACCGCACGGTACGTTAAAGTTGAATAGTCACCAATATTGATCAGTCGCAAACCAACGAACGCATAACACGGGTTGCACCCTTATTGTGCGAAAGCCGTTCGCTGCGCCCCGCCTGCAGGCGGGATCGCACAACTACGGGAAGCACGCAATGCGTGCGGGTCAAAAGATGCTCACGTTCGCCTCCCGCCACAGGCGGGATACTTCCCGCGCCCGTTATGTGCAATGCGCCGCACAGTTTGTTGGCGCAGGGAAAATCAAAGAAGGTGGTCCAAATTGCGTGAGCCGTGAACGACTCGATGTATCTGAATTGTCCGACCCCGGATTACATAGAAAACAAGATACGACTCAACGATCAGAACACGATATCCGTATTCACGAAGTCGCCGATGGCGTGGGATCCGACCCACGAGTGGGTGTTGTTCCAGTCCACCGATGCGATCATCCAATTCAGAAATAAATGAAAGGGCACGCTTGGGGCTGTCTTCTGCAATCCAATCCAGAATTGAGAGAAGGTCTTCTTGAGCCGATGGAAGGTAACGTATTTGAAATCGCTTACGCATTCATTCGCTGCCTCAGCCTTGCCATCATTTGCTTGTGCGTTATCCCCTTTTTTCCAGAGGATGACTGTGCTTGGGCTAAAGTAAGTTTTCCGAAGAGTTCAACTTGAGCCTTCAATCGCTCATAGTGGGCAATACTCATGACAACGAGGTCGCCTTCACCATTGGTTGTGAGATAGACGGGTTCATCTTTCTTGTGGCAGATATCTGCAATCTCGCGTGTTCGGTGGCGCATGGTCGAAATCGATTTGATTATCGGCATTGGAATCCCTTTTAATTGTGATACTTTCAAATTAGTAACAAATTCGGATATAATCAAGTACCAAGTGCGGCGCACTGCACATAACACTTTATAAAAGGTCAAAGTCCCCGCCAGAAGAAGGCGGGATCTTCGACAAGAGAAAAATAATCCCTGACGTCGTTGCAGAGGCAACGACGGATATGTTCTTTGACGTATTCCACCACCAGCTGCGCTAACCGCCGAAGAGACATCCCTGAACGAGGGACACTTAATAACTCGGACTGGTCCCAAACACTTTACCGGGCTGTGGCTCTCAACACCTATGCTCTCCTTCACGGCCCAGATGTTTCATCGGCAACGCACCTGCATCCCCGCCTGCCGGCGGGCAGGCCAATCACGCAAGCGGAGTAGCTCTTACAAGGTGTGCACTCCAGTTAGGCGCACGGGCTTGCAGGTGCGAGGCTACACTTCACGAAACTTGCCTGCTGAACATTCGGCAAGCAGGCGTTCCGTGTAGTGAAGCCAGTCACGAGTTTTGTGGATCTCGATACCTTTTGCGCCAAAGGCGCATCAGCCTCTGGCTGAGAATGTTTTGCTTCTTCTCTACTCAGAACGTAGTATGTGATCTTCGAGAGTTCCTTGGCAACGACGGTACGAGCGATCGCTGGGTTTGAGCGCCGCTCCAGTTGAGCAGCAAATTGTCTGACTTCGGGATAGAATCTCATCGCCTTGAGAGCTGCTTCGGTGAAGGCATACTTGAGATATTGGTTACCATCCTTGGATCCGGAGCGGTGTCTGTGTTTTCCGCCGGAATCCCTTGCACCGGGAGCCAGGCGACAGTACGACGCGTAATGCTTGTCATTGGCAAAGCGAGATATCTCGCCGGTTTCCATCGCAATGATGGCACCGGTAATATCACCGATACCGGGAATGGATACCAGAAGTTGTAGCGTCGGTGTTGGACGGAGTTCTCCTTTGAAATACTGTTCCAGGTGCTTCTTGTGTTGAGCTACCTGAACACATTGCTGGTGATAGAGAAGAAGCGTCATACGATACTCCTCGGGGACTGCGCAGGTGGCCAGAAAATCGCTAAATTTTGGCTGCGAGGCGACGCAAGGAAGCTTGGTGATGTTGAATTTGGCGAGCATACTCATCATGCGTACCATGAGATTGGTCTCCCGCTGTAGCGGGATGTTCCATGACCATCCGTTGCCGAAGGAGATCTCGAAGAGCTCTATACTCTGAGGGCAATTGATGGGCTTCCGGGACAAAGCCCATACGCAGGAGTTGGGCAAGGGTATGGGCATCAACGGCATCGGTTTTCACTTTTGCATATGCGATCGCTTTCAGGTACTTTGCATGAGCGAGCACGACGGTAACACCAAGGGAACGCAGAATGTCACAAAGCCAGTACCAGTTACTCGTGCATTCGACAACGGCACGATGCGGATCGGTCCATTGACGAAAATATGCTACCACAGCATCCCCTTCGGTCTTGATTCTCGAGCGGGCAACGATGGCCCCGCTCTCGTTGACGGTGCACATGACGATGAGATGTCGGTGCAAATCGATTCCTGTATACAACATAAACCCTCCTGTGAGTTGATGAAGAATCAGTTGATTTGGTTTGGCAATCAATCATACGAAATTCTCATGACTCACGGGAGACCTTTTAGAAATATCACGCAAAAATATGGCGCACGGAGTTAAAGCCAAAGAAGAAAAGAACAACGTCTGGCAAGGTAGCTCAACAATTGTGCTCCCTGCCGATTGGTTTATGTTAAGGGTCGCAAAATTGTTGCGTTGTTTTGCTAGCCGTTCCGTCGCCATTCGCGCAGCACATGGGTCGTCCCGAAGAAGGAATTCGGGACGAGCCTCCCCCATGTGCGCGCTCATGAGCGGCGACGGAACGCGGCGCGGGTTTCACCCTTGTTCCGCGAAACATCCGTTCGCTTCACTACACGGAACGTTTCGTGAAGTGTAGCTGCGCGAACGGCGCGGAACTACGGGAAGCACGCAATGCGTGTCCGCCGGCGGCGGACGAGTCCTGCTCAACAACAAGCGGGATTCGCGCGCACTGCGTACTTCCCGCGCCGCGTTATGCGTCATTGTGGTGCTGCGGTAGTGTAAGTGTTGAACATCTGAAGAGTAGTGAAACCGAAAAAACGTGTGGCACGCCGGCCATTATCTTCCTATTATGCAACGTTGGCCGATTCGCAATGAGCGAACCAGTGAAACGACAACTCAAAGAGAGTCTATTGCAACCTTGAAATAATCAAAACTAGGAGGACCAAATGAAGCGCATCGTACCCGTGCTCATACAATTGATTGCTGCAGCAATCGTGGTAGCAGGTATAATCATTGAGGGGACCCACGAGAATCCTTGGAATCTTGCAATGCCAGTTTTCTTCTCGATTTCTGTGTTGACGCTTGCACGCCGCAAGCCAGGGGCTTGGGTTGATGTTGGCCTTGTACCTGTGGTCTTAGGGGCTTCATCATACGGAGTCGGATGGACACTCGGTTCCGAACACATTGCGTCACCTACTTCGCTGCTAGTTTACGTCGGCATCGCCGTACTCATTGCGGCTCCAATCAGATGGAAGTCCGAGGTTTCAGTTCCGATCAAAGGATGAGAGCTCTCAATCATATGCAGCCAATTGACGAGATAAGCGTGCCACACGGATAAGACAACAACCGATAGTGCAACATTCACGCACCACAACGAACGCGGCGCGGGTTGCACCCTTGTTCCGCGAAACATCCGTTCGCTTCACTACACGGAACGTTTCATGAAGTGTAGCTGCGCGAACGGCGCGGAACTACAGGAAGCACGCAATGCGTGCGGGTCAAAAGATGCTCACGTTCGCCTCCCGCCACAGGCGGGATACTTCCCGCGCCGCGTTATACGCCATGCCGCGCGTGTGAGTGTTCGGTGAATCTGTGAGAGATCAGCGTCGCTTGTAGATTTCGCGACGGTGTCCGACGGCGTGTATGATGATCGTGTTCTCGGACTTGAGGACTTCAAAAATGATGCGGTGCGAGCCTTCGCGGAGCATGTAAAGACCGCTTAGGTCACCTTTGAGCGGAAACAGCTTCGTGGAATCGAGATTTGAGGAGAGCCATTCAAGTCGATGGATGATGCGCTTGGCGACGGTTCGATCGAGCTTCTCAAGCTCTTTGGATGCGGTCTTGAGGAGTCGAACGGAGTACAATTACAGGCCGAGCTGCTTGCGAATGGAATTGAGATCGGTTCCCCGATCACCCCTTGCGACGGCCCTTTTTTGGCGGAGGAGTCGTTTACGTAAGTTCTCTTTCATCGAGAGACCCTCGTCGGGGTCCCCAAACAGCTCGACGAGTTTCTGCTCGACCACATTGGAAATGATCTGGGTAAGTTCTTGCTTACTCATTTGGGCAACGGTGCTGGACATTGTGATGCTCCTTTACTCTAAGATACTCATTTTGGTGGCCTTTTTCAATAACGCGCGCGGCACGGGCGCTTAACACTCGAAAGGAGACTCAGTATGAAAAGATACACAATATCTAGGAACAAAGGCAATCGCTCTGACACAGCGATGAGGAAGTTTTTGCTCTTCATCGGAATAGATCTTCACTGCGTCACGTGGCATATGACGATTCGGACAGAAGACGTCGAATTGTTCTCAGGTGGAATTCCAGGACGGTGGGACGCTTTGAAGAAGTTATTGGATAAGCATGGGGAATACCAGATCAGTGTGGTGTACGAAGCGGGCTATTTTGGCTTCATGATCGACTCGTGTCGTACGGTGCTGAGTGTTTAGTGACACCGCCCAGTTTAATCCCGCAGCCGCAACGGCACGGCATAGTTTGCGAAACGTCATATTCAATCTATCAAATCATTTTCGAGGATTACTCGTATGAAATACTTTTTGCTCACACTGGCATCTATATTCATTCTTTCCATCATTGCATCCGCCCAGCTTCCTCGAGGAGCGGATACACTTTTTCGGTATGATCGCTCCGCCCCTCTCGATGAACGTGATTCGTTACTTGAAACGACAGGTAAATGGAAGGTTTACTATATTTCTTACAAAAGTCCTCGTATCGGACGAGTAACGGGGTATCTCGTTACACCGGCGGAGAAAGGCCGTTACGCAGGAATTCTTTTTGGTCATTGGGGACCAGGAAACCGCACGGAGTTTCTTCCCGAAGCCAAGTTGTACGCACAGGCAGGAGCCATCTCGCTGATGATTGATTATCCGTGGGTGCGTCCCGCTCCGTATCGAGTGAATCAGGGACAGGGATTTGGAGAAGCGGAAAAAGATCTCGCCGCCTATTCGCAGGCAGTAGTTGACCTTCGACGCGGCATCGACCTACTGATGTCTCGTGAGGATGTCGATACAAGTCGGATTGCGTATGTTGGTCATAGTTACGGCGCACAGTGGGGAGCTATTCTCTCCGCCGTCGATAAGCGTATGAAGACGTCTGTGCTTATGGCTGGCGTCCCGAGTGACTCTGTGTTTTGGGTCGAGAGTACCGACCCTGGTGTCGTTGCATATCGAGAGAGCACCAAGAAAGAAGATGTTGCGAACTACTTGCGCACTGCAACCATGCCGCTCGCGGCAATCAGCTATGTCCCTTTCGCAAAGCCAATTCCGCTCTTCTTTCAGTTCGCAATGAAGGAACAAGCATTTTCGTTATCGGCAATGAATCGGTATTACGACGCTGCCAGCGAACCCAAAACGATTAAGTGGTACGACACAGGACATGAGCTGAACGATCCGCAGGCGCTTTTCGATCGTGCCGAATGGCTCGAGAGTCAGATCAATATTACGTCGCTGAAGCCAATAATCGAAAAGATGCTGAAATGAACAACACCCGGTGCCGCTGCGGCTAACATTGGTTTGCACTGATTTTTCAACATTATCGGATCCACTATGAAACCTCATGCTTGGCTGGCAGCCTTACTCGTATCGTTGTTTGCGCAAGCTGTTAGCCAAAAGGTAACGCCAACAAAGGTTCACGTCAATGGTCAAGAGTCTGGTTCTGGCAGAACCTCCCGTGCACCAGTGGGTAAAGGATGTTCCAGGCGGGGATGTCCTTTACAAGGAATTCATGACAAATTTCTGGGAGCCTGTCAGAAAGGCCTTCCAGCAGGGAGACACAGTTCAGGCGATGAGAGTATTCGTGAATGGCCTCTCGAGTACTCGCACGTTCGATGATCTTGCGGCTGAAGCTCGTTCAGTCATCATGCGTAATGCCAGAGCGATCGGAGCTCTCACCCGATCTTCCGAGCCCTTCCCGGACCTGCCCAAGAACAAAGTCAGTGAGTTGCGCATTCCCAGCCTGATTGTAACCGGGGTGAATACGATCAAGATTCACAAAAGGTGATGATCGTGTCGAATCGCAAACCAACGTCCTATAACAGGCGGCACAATCGACGCTCACTCATTTGCTGAGGCGGTGTAGAGAACTCAGTTCGGCTCAATAATTGGACGAAATGCTCCAAGCTATGTTACTGGGACCATTACTTTCACGGATTGGGAGCAAGAAGATTTGTTTCTTTGTGACGAGGATAAACCAGAAGGATTTGGTCCTTCTGAAAAATCTTCTTGAAGCCGGAACAATTGTGCCCATCATAGATAGGCGTTACCCGTTAAGCGAGGTGGCTGAAGCTCTCCGTTATCTTGAAGAAGGACATGCCAAAGGAAAAGTAGTATTAACTTTGGAACATGACAAGAAAACCTAAATCATTCTGGCTTTGGTTTTGTGCCGCAAAACGCGATCGATGTAGAACTTTGTCTGCGCATAACAAACGGCAAACCGGCGCTCGCTCTCAGGATAGGCAAGGGAGGTTCAAGATTGGCTAAATGTAAAGAACTCGCTCCGTGCCGCACTCATTCATAGAAAAGCGTGGAGTGCGGCACGGCGTGCTTTGTGCACACGTTATGCGCAACGGCAGTTTAGCGGCGGGGTAACTTTGAGGAGTGTTCTTTGAGCCAAGAGGACAATTGGGATTTCGGTAATTTTCCAGAGGCGAGATCCATCATCATTGCATATGCTTCTTCTTCTGATGAGGATATGTCCCAACCATTTTTCTGCAGGAAGATGTCCATCAATACAAACGCAACTCGTTTGTTTCCATCTGCAAATGGGTGATTCTTGCAGACGTGGAAACCGTATGCGGCGGCTTTATCGAACAGTGTCTTGTGAGTGTACTTGCCACTGAATGTCATCTTTGGCTGAGCAAGCGCAGAATCGAGCAATCCTGTATCCCGGAGACCAGATGCACCCCCATAACGCTGGAGAAGGTCAGCGTGAATGATCAAGACAATGTCTTTGGGCATAAAATGGATCGCCATTATTTTGAGAGAGCGTTGAGCGTGTTACGAAATCTCTTGTTCGTGCGTTTATACGCTTTAGCCCATTCCGCAAATTTTGGATTAAATGGGGTCAGCACGACTCCTTCGCCAGTTTCAACGAGGTGCAACTCATCACCCTCAGCGAGATGGTAGTTTTCAACAATTGTCTTTGGCAAAGTAATTCCGAGACTGTTTCCCACACGACGAACGGCTGTTTTGAGCATTAGCATTTCCTTTGGATGTTTGGTATATTATAACAAATGTATTACTCAAAGTCAACTCAACTGCCGCCAGACGTTATCGCCAGATACCTCTGGATTCTATCAGAACAAACTTAGGTAATCACGTGCGCCGTGGAGAATGCGATGTACGTAGACTATCTGGCGATCGATTGTGTAGAATATCAGATAATTGTCAACAACCAGGTAACGGTAGCCCAGACGCAGAAGCTCTACTTCAGCGGGAATCCGACCAAGATATGGATTTGCTGATAGGAGAGAAATATTTTTTTCAATCTTGTTCGCAAACCCTTGGGCAGCCGACGGTTTATCCGCCGCAACGTACATTACAATTTCCGCCAAATCTTCTTCTGCCAGTCGCAGAAGTTGAATAGCGTACTTAGGCCGACTCACGGATGCGCTTCCGTAAGTCTTTCATGACCTTGGACAATGATCGTCCTTTATCACCTTTCGCCCGCTCCACTTGAGCAGCAGCCAATTTGCTGAAAAGGGTCAGTCTGAATTGCAATTTGCTATATTGAGCCAGCGACATGACAACCAAATCGCCTTCACCGTTTTTCGTGATAAAGATTGGTTCATCAGAATCATGGGCGAGTGCAGAGATTTCATTTGCGTGATTCCGAAGGTCGGAAATGGATTTTATAAGAGCCATTGATTTTCTCCAATGTGTTAATATCAATATAATATCATTTATATGAGAAAGTCAAATCTCGCGGCACCCGGCGCGTAACAGAGCCGAAAAAATGACGCGCGGAGTTTAACATGAAAAGAATGAACATTGTGCTATGAAACGAGGCCTTTCCTTGCTCATCATATTGCAAATCGGAATCATTTTGGTTTGGCCCCGGTTATGTCCCGCTCAAGTTGACTCACTTGTCGATTGTTTCCCACTGTCGATTGGGAATCAATGGTCTTATTGGTACTTTATCAATCATCCTCGTTACTTTTTTCGCATGCAGGGATGAGAATCCTATAAGTCCAAATGTTCCTTATATTGATAACGGCTCAAGTTGGTCGGCGGCAAATGTTGGATTGACGTCCCCATATGTTCAATCCTTGGTCGCGTACGACTCTAACCTATTTGCCGGAACAATGTCTGGAATATTCCATTCTACTGATAACGGTTCAACTTGGTTCCAATCTAACTTCGGAAATCGCTCGTATGAGGACGTTTTGTCTCTTGCTTACATCACGATGAATACAGGAAAGACCTACTTATTTGCCGGCACTCAATTCATTGGCGTTCATTTCTCCTCAGATAACGGGGTAAGTTGGGCACCAGTAGACACAAGTCTAAAGGCATATCGTATTCCCGGATTAACCGCCAGAAATTCGATTATATTCTCTGCTGGCGATGGTGTGTTTGCTTCGTCTAACCTGGGTGCACGTTGGTTTCCGCTTAGGCGGAATCTGTCAGTTGACCACATATGGAGTTTAACTACCAACGAAACGTATCTTTTTGCGGGCGCTCACGAAGGAGGAGTTTGGCGAAGAAATCTCTAGATCTGTTTAGCGGAAACTGCAACTAACAGGAACCGTAAAAATGACGCACTGAGTTTTTCAAAGAAAAAGAATTCAACGTCTGCCGATGAAGCTCAACACTTTTGTCCGTCTCGCCGTACGCGGACGAGATCTCGTCCCCCCCGACTTCGTCGGGTGGGACGGACTCACGTGGTCATTTGTCTATGTTAAGGTTCGCAAAACTGTTGCATTTGTACGGCGCCGCGTTACTTGCGACACGCGATACTAGATATCGGCGCCGACGGAGAGGTAGTATTTCGGTGCGAACGAATCTTGGAGGTTGATCGGCCAGGCAACGTCGAGCTTCAGGAGAAATCCGAGGAACACCATTCTGACGCCGTAGCCCGCGCCCACCATCAGATCGCGCAGGTACAGATTGCCTGCCTCGTTTCTGTCGATCCCTTTAAAATCTCCCCGCCGGGTCCACGCGCCTCCCATGTCGAAGAAGAGCGCGCCGCTGAAACTTTGAAAGAAGAGCGGCAGCGGTCCTGCGGCGAGATACCCGAAGAGCGGGAAGCGGAATTCCATATTGACGATGCCGTACTTTGTGCCGATCCTCTGCGCATAATTGTAGCCGCGCAGCGGAATGCCGGAGGTCAGGAAGATAAAATCTTCAGGTTGATCAAGGGGGATCCGGTTGTTCTCGAACTGCCGGTTGATCCAGTTATCGACCCCGCCGATAATGAAGCGCTGGGGCTCGCTGCCGAAACTGCCCCCGCCGGCAAGACGCAGCGCGAAGGTGTAGTTTTTCCAGAGACGCAGGTAGCTCCGGTAATCAGCCGTGATCGTCCAGAATCCCAGCGATTCGTCATCGAATTTCGGGCTGGCCATCAGACCGATGTTGTACCGCTCTCCGTTCGCGGGCGCGATGATGCCCCAGAGACTGGTGTCATGAATATAACTGACGGCCGGGACGACGATGCTCCGGCGCAGCGTCGGCGTTGCCGTGATATCGAGGTTATCCTTTGAGACGTTGTACCAGGAGAGGTCGAACTCAAATCTGTTGAATTTGTCGACCGGGTATGTGGCGAGCGCCGTGGCGCCGTAGTTCCTGAAACGATAAAGATATTCGTTGCCGGCGTCATCGTTGAGGAAAAGGAAACGAGCGTTATGGAAGATCTGAAAGCCGAAATCGATGCGCTTCGGGAGGTAGAGATACGCGATCGCATAATCGCTGTTCTTGAGATCGAACAGAAGATTCGTGAGAAGATAGATCTGGTGATTACCGAGGAGATCGCTGAACGCAAACACCGTCGAACCCTGCACGCCGTAATAGGTGTTGTAGCCGGCGTTGCCGTAGATGATGTCGGGTGAGAAATTCAACTTGTATTTGTTGATCTTATAGTTCCCGTGCTGGTCGACATTGTCGGTGACGGGCTGGAGCCTCGCGGTATCCGCCCGTTTGTCCGGGTTCTCCCTGAAGGCATCGTTGAATACGTAGTTCCGCAGATCGATCTTGACGTCGTTACCGTAAATGTTCGACGTGTCCCTTGCTTCCCGCGTGATGACGATATCATCGGCCAGCTTCAGCGTATCGCTCTTCATGTCGGTCGACGGCGATGTCCGGTTTCGATCCGACATTCGTCTGAAATATTCCGTCTTTTCGAGTTCGGCATATTTGAGATCTCTTCCGATCGGGTTCCGCATGAGGAAGAGATCGAATCCGCCGTTCGTGAGCGAGCTGAACGCCAGCTTGGTGCCGTCATGGGAGATCGAGAGTTGGTACACTCCGCTCAGCGAATTGGTGATGGGGCGGAATTTTCCCGAATCGAGATCGGCGACATAGACGTTGTTGATCCCGCTCGCGTCCGAGATGAAGAGGAGGTGCTTCCCGTCGGGCGTTATCACCGGCGACGTCTCGTCGCTCGACGGCCAGTTCGTGATCCGGGAGATCTGCCGCGTGAAGAGATCGATGTTATAGATATCCACCTGACTGAAGTTGTAGTTCTGCATCTTGAATCCGGGCGGGAGCGTCTTCGGATCGAGATACGTTGTGCGGTCGGATGAGAAGTAGATCGATTTCCCGTCGGCGGACCAGGCCGGGTCCGCATCGCTGAAGACATCGTCGGTGACATTGGTGAGCCGTTTCGTATCGAGGTCGTAGACATAGATGTCGGCGCTCCCGTTCTTATTGCCGACGAACGCGAGCTTGCCGGGACGGCCGAGGGAATCCGATGCGTCGGGCGACCAATCGATCGAGAAGATCCCATCCAGATCGAATTCGATCTTTTCTTCCTTCCCTGAAGCAACGTCGAGGAGAATGATAGCGTCCTGCCTGCCGCTCTTTGTCGCGAGAGCGAGTCGCTTCCCGTCGCTCGACCACGCCATCCCCGGCGTGAGGAGATGCAATTCTTCAAAGTCCGCGGCACGCTGTCCTTTGATGATCTTCTCGCGCACCGATCCGTCGATGGTGTTCATCACAAAGACATCAAAATAATCGTCGCGGTTCGATATGAACGCGATCTTGTCCCCCTGAGGCGACAGGGTAGGGCTTGTATTATAGAAGCTTCCGTCCTTGGTATGGTCGGTGAGCCGCCGCGCATAATCAGCCGCTTCCTCACGCCTGGCGATGTCGGGCCAGTAGAGGACCTTCTGCTCTTTTTGCCACCGGTCGGAGAGCTCCTGCACGCTCAAACCGATCGAGCTGCGGAACCCCTGATCGACGCTGCGCGATGTCTTGACGCGCATGAGAATCTCGCTGATCTTCTGATCGCCGTATTTCGTTGCAATGTAATTCCAAACGGATTGCCCGCCGCGATATGCGGCATAGCCGTTGAGGAAATCGATCGGCGGCAGATATTCATGAATCGCCGCATCGCGGAGAAACATATCCGAGTTGGCGTCCCATTTCAACGCCTCATATTCGGCGAGACCTTCATTGAACCAGAGAGGAAGCTGAAGCGTGATGTTGTTCGTGATGATCGACTGGATCGATCCGCCATAAAACATCTCATTGATGACCGCATGAACGAGCTCATGATGGATGACGTGACGGAACTTCTTGTAGTCTCCCTCAAACGGGAGCACGACACGGTTCTTGAAGAGTTCAGTCACTCCACCGATCCCTTCGTCGAGATAGGAATTCACGACATTCGTCTGCTGAAAATCATTGTGGGAATTGTAAACGATGATCGGGATCCGGCTCGTGATCTGATAGCGGAACGACCTGGCGATCTGCATGTAGGACGACTCGGCGACGTCGGCGGTGAAATTAGAGATGTACTCGCCGCCAAGATTGAAGTAGATATCGAAGTGATCCGACTGAATGTAATACCAATCGAACTCTGTGTATTGGACCTTGTTCTTCCCGAAGATCGTCGGCTGGGCCGACGCCGGAGAGAGGCCGATCAGGAGGATACCGATCAAAGAACCGAAAAACAATCTCATATATGGCGCTTTCATGAAGGAGAACAATATCATGTTACCAAAATGGAGGCGAAAATGCAAGAGCAGCATGACGCTCGCGCTACAGTTTAAACGTTATGGCGGGAAAAGAAGTGCCTGGGCGGGCTCAAATATCGTCCGGGAATGAAGCCGACAGATCGAGAAAAAAGGCCGAGGTCACGACTTGATCGTCCTGGCAAAGACAGCCTCTGCCAGAACTTCGTTCATCGATCCGGTGCGATATCCCTGCAGGTCGAGGGTGACGTAAGTGAAGCCGATGGTTTTCAGCCGGCCGACGATTGAAGTGCGAAGATCGTCGTTGAGCAGGCGTGTGATCTCCTCAGCGCCGACCTCGATTCGTGCCGTCTTCGCGTCGTGGTGCCTGACGCGGAAATGACGAAAGCCGAGATCGCGGAACACGGTTTCTGCCGCATCGACTTTCGCAAGTGCTTCCCTGGTGATGGGGAAACCGTATGGGAAGCGCGACGACAGGCAGGCGAACGAGCCCTTTTCCCATGTCGGGAGGTCGAGATGCCTGGAGATCGCACGGACGTCGGACTTGCTCATCTCTGCCTCGAGGAGAGGTGAGCGCACGCCCTGTTCGTTTTTTGCCTTCAAGCCAGGGCGGAAATCGCCGAGATCGTCGGTGATTGTCCCGTCCGCGATCCAGGGGACGCCCCGCTCCTGCGCGATCGACTGCAGCTTGCCGAAGAGCTCGGTCTTACAGAAGTAGCATCGATCGGGCGGATTCTCAAGAAACTTAAGGTTGTCCGTCTCCTCCGTTGCCACCTCCTCGTATCGCGCGCCGATGATCAGCGCGTTTCTCACCGCTTCCTCATACTCGCGCGATGGGTAGGTCGCCGATTTCCCGATGACCGCAAAAGCCCTGTCGCCGAGAACGTCGACCGCAACTTTGAGGAGCAGCGTGCTGTCGACGCCGCCCGAATAACCGATGACGACGCTGCCGAGTTCACGGACGATGGTCTGCAGGCGACGATATTTTGATTCGAGTTCGGGCGTCATGCTGTTGTGAAGAGGCGCTGCTCATGAGCGCCGCAAGGAAGGTACGAAAACGCGATTATTTTTCCAAAAGGGCCTGGAATTCTTTCAGCGAGCGAATGCCGGGGAACTCCTCCTCGAACTTTGTTCTTTTTGCGGGATCGAGTTTGAACGACGTCTTGAGCGATTCCACCGCGTCGAATGTTTTTCGTAACAGGAACAACACCTTGGCGCGGAAGTAGTACGGGTCTGCCCATTTGGGCTGGAGCTCGATGCACTTGTTGAACGCCTTGAGCGATTCCCTGAAGTACCCGTACTCAAGCAGCGTCTCACCGAGATCGAACCATGCGTCGAGATTGAACGGGTCGAAACGGACCGCCATCTTGTAACCGTACAGCGCTTCTCTCCATTTGCCGAGATGATAGGCGACGTCCGCCTTTGCATACCAGAGCTCCGGATAATTCTTGCAGAGCGTAAGCGCCTTGTTATAGTCGGTGTACGCTTTCCGGTACTGCTCCAGTGAATCGTAGCAGCTCCCGCGCCCGTAATACGATTCATAATGATTGGGATCGAATTTCACGGCCTGCGAAAAACATTTGATCGCTTCCTTGTAAAGTGCGAGTTCTTCATAGGCGTTTCCGAGGTTGTGCCATGCAGGGACGTCATGCTCGTCGAGCCGGAGCGTCTGTTTGTAGCATTCGATCGCATCATAGAGTCTGCCGAGATTGGCGAACGCATTTCCTTTATTGTAGAGCGCCGCCGTAAAATCTTCTCTGATCGCGAGGGCGATATCATAACTTTCGATCGCGAGGGCGTAGTTCGCCATGCGATTCAGGACGATGCCGCGGTTATACCATGCGTTAAAATTGTACGGGTCGAGGTCGAGATGCCGATCGTAACACTTCAACGCGTCCTCGAGCTTGTTGAGGCAGTCGTAGCAGAACCCGAGTTCGTACCACGCCTCCTGATGGTCCGGGTTCGATTCGAGCATATAGGTGAAAATCCGGATCGAGTCGACGAGCCGATCCAATTTTTCGAGCGTCAGTCCCTTACTGAACAACGCTTCGTCGTTCGACCCATCGATTTCAAGCACACGGTCGAAGCAGGCGATCGCGTCGTCATACTTTCCGCAATAATCGAGCGTGATGCCTCTGTTGATGAGAAGATCACTGTCGACGGGGTTGAGCGTCACTGCCTTATCGAAACATTGAAGAGCTTCTTCGTGGCGCTGGAGGTTGTTGAGGATGACGCCTTTCCGCTGCCAGGTTTCGCCGCTGAACGGGAGGTATTCCACGAGGAGGTCGATGAAATGGAGTGCCTCTTCAAATTTTTCGTTGTCGAAATAGAAATTGACGATCGCCTCGAGCGCTTCGATGCTGGTCGAACCGCCGCCGGTGCTGCCGAGCCGGTCCTTCAGCTTCCTGATCTGGTCGTCAAGGTCGCCGGCATTCTTCCCTGATTCATCCTGTTCGTCGTCGATATTGTCAAAGTCCAATGGGTTCATCTGCATTCTGCGGTTGAAAAATCGGACCGGGCCTGCCCGGTCGTTAACCGTATATAATGAAAAAAACAAAGAGAAGTCAAGTGAGCAGAGCGAGAAACCGAGGCAAGTTCATTGTTTTTTGTGGGAAAATCAAGTATATTAATTCTCTTAATGCCTTCATGGTCGCGCAGAACGTCAAAAATATCAAAGAGCGGATCGTTTTTGCGTGTGCGCGTGCGAAGAGAAGGCCCGAAGACGTAACCCTCATTGCCGTCTCGAAGACGTTTGGCGCCGATCTGGTGGGTGAGGCGGCAGCAGCCGGCGTGGTCGATATTGGCGAGAATTACGTCCAGGAGCTTCAGAAAAAGTATGAGATGCTGCGTCACGAGAACATCCGCTGGCATTTCATCGGGCATCTTCAGTCGAACAAAGTGAAGATTATCGTCCCATGGATCTCCTGCATTCATGCGGTCGATTCAGGCTCTCTGGGCAGGGAAATATCGAAACACGCCGTCAAATCGGCCAGAAGCGTCGATGTGCTGATTGAGGTCAATACCACGGGTGAGCCGTCGAAGTATGGGGTCGCGCCGGACAAATGCAGGCTGCTTGCAAGGGAACTTGTCCCTTTGCCCGGGATCAACCTTGTCGGCCTGATGACGATGGGGCCCTTTCTCCCCGACCCGGAGAAATCGCGGCCCGCGTTCAGATCACTGAGAGAGCTCAGAGACGGACTGCAGGATGAAGGGATCATGATGAGTCATCTCTCCATGGGGATGACGAACGATTTCGAGGTTGCGATCGAAGAAGGTGCGACGATGATACGCATCGGCACCGCGATTTTTGGCGAGCGTGCAGCGAGAAAGAACTGAATCGAAGATGAAATTAACTCCGGTGGAAATACAGCGGCAGGAATTCAAGAAAACTTTTCGCGGATTCGATCCGCATGAAGTGAATTCCTTTCTTTCTGTCGTCGCTCAGGTGATGGAAGAACTCCGGCATGAGAATGGTGAACTCCGGCAGCGCGTGGCAGAATTGGAGACTCAGCTGCAAGGATACAAGACGGTCGAACAGGCGCTTCAGCAGACGTTCGTTCAGGCTCAGGAGACAAGCGGAAAAGCGATGGAGAACGCGCGGAAGGAGTCTCAGCTGATTATTCAGGAGGCCGAAATGAAGGCTTCGCTGATGACTGAAAAAGCGCGCAATGAGCTCATCAACCTCCGCGAGCAGGTGACGATCCTGAGAGCAAAAAAAGATGCGATCATCTCCAGATTGAAAATGCTCCTCCATTCGGAACTCGACGTCATCAAGGCGCTTGAGGTCGAGGATCGACTGCACGACAATGATCAGCTTTCGCTCGGTCTGTCGAAGGAGAAAATGGAGATCGAAGAGATCATCAAAAGCCTCGAATAGATGGAATCGCTCCGGGACCAGATCGGCGAAGCGGTAGCATACATTCGCCAGCACACGGACAGCCAGCCCGATGTCGGCATTATTCTCGGCACAGGACTCGGCGGACTGGTGAAAGAGATCAAAAAGGAGATCGTCCTCGAATATGAGGACATCCCGCATTTCCCCGTCTCCACGGTTGAATCACACCACGGCCGGCTCATCTTCGGCACGCTGAGCGGGAAGAAGGTTGTGGCGATGCAGGGAAGGTTCCATTACTACGAAGGCTACACGATGCAGCAGGTGACGTTTCCCGTGCGCGTCATGGGGGCGAAACTCGGATTGGCCGTGAAAACGCTCATCACCTCGAACGCCGTCGGAGGGATGAACCCGCGATTCCGCAAAGGCGATCTCATGGTCGTCACCGATCACATCAACCTGCAGGGGAACAATCCGCTGATCGGTCCGAACGATGAGGAACTTGGTCCCCGGTTTCCGGACATGTCCGAACCGTATACGCATCGTCTGATCAAGCTGGCTGAGAAAGCGGCAAAGGATTTGAAGCTGAAGCTTCAGCGCGGGGTTCTCGTCGCGGTGCAGGGGCCGAATCTTGAAACGAGAGCGGAGTACCGGTTCCTTCGCACGATCGGCGCCGACGCCGTCGGGATGTCGACCGTGCCGGAAGTCATCGTCGCCGTTCATATGGGAATGGACGTCCTCAGCTTTTCGATCGTCACCGACCAATGTTTTCCCGACACGCTGAAACCGGTGACGGTGCAGGAGGTGATCGCGGTTGCGACAAAGGCCGAGCCGAAGTTGACGAAGATGATGAAGGAAGTCGTGGCCCGGATGTAGGCGGCGCGATTGCGGAGTGCGGATTGTTGATTCCGGATTAGGTGGATGTATGCAGGTCGTGGGGAAAATCCTGGTAGTGTTCGGGCTGGTGATGGTTGGTGTTGGGGCGCTGCTGATGTTCAGCGATAAGGTTCCGTTTCTCGGTAAACTGCCCGGAGATATCATCATCAAGAAAGAGAATTTTCAGTTGTATTTCCCGATCACAACAAGCATCGTCATCAGTCTCATCGCGAGTGCAATACTGTGGCTGATTTCATTCATCAATAAAAAATAACTGGAAGAAGTTGTTCAAAGAGCTCACCGATAAAATCAATTACTCTCAGATCGAACTTGAGATCCTCAGGTTCTGGCGGGAGAACAACATCTTCTCGAAGAGCATCACGAGCAGGAGCGGGAAACCCGGCTTCACGTTCTACGAGGGACCGCCGACGGCAAACGGCCGGCCCGGAATTCATCACGTGATGAGCCGCGCCCTCAAGGATATTGTCTGCCGGTACAAGACGATGCAGGGATATCAGGTGCACCGCAAAGCCGGCTGGGATACCCACGGACTCCCGGTTGAAATTGAGGTTGAGAAGATGCTCGGCTTCAAACACAAAGACGATATCGTGAAGTACGGCGTCGCGAAATTCAATGAGGAGTGCCGAAAGTCGGTCTGGAAGTACAAGAGTGATTGGGAGAATCTCACCGAGCGGATGGGATACTGGGTCGATCTTTCCGATCCGTACGTTACGTTCGAGAATGACTACATCGAATCGGTCTGGTGGGCGCTGAAGGAGTACTTCGACAAGGGAATGATCTACAAGGGGTACAAGATCCAACCGTATTGTCCAAGATGCGAGACGCCCCTGTCGTCGCATGAAGTTTCGCTCGGATATGAAGACGTGAAGGATCCGAGCGTCTACGTGAAGATGAAGGTGCAGGGGGAGGAGAACACGTATTTCCTCGTCTGGACCACGACGCCGTGGACCTTGATCTCCAATGTCGCTCTCGCCGTGCATCCGGAGATCGACTACGTCACGGTCGAGCATCAGGGCCAAAAGCTCATTCTTGCCGAAGCGCGTCTGAGCGTGCTCGAAGGGGAGCAGAAGATCGTCGATCGGCAGAAAGGAAAGACGCTTGCAGGCAAATCGTACAATCGCCTTTTCAGTTATCACCCTGTCAGCGAGAAGGCGTTTTATGTTGTCGTTGCGGATTTCGTGACGACGAAGGACGGCTCCGGCATCGTCCACATGGCCCCGGCTTACGGCGAAGACGATTACCAGACGTCAAAAAAATATGGACTGCCGACGATTCATCCGGTCAACAAGAGCGGAGAGTTTGGCAGCGAAGTCACCGATTTCGCCGGGAAGTTCGTCAAGGAGGCCGATCCCCTCATCATCCAGAATCTCAAGTCACGGCATCTTCTCTACAAGAAGGAAACGATCACCCACAGCTATCCGCATTGCTGGCGGTGCAAAACGCCGCTCCTCTATTATGCCCGCGAGTCGTGGTACATTGCGACGACGAAGTACGCGCAGCGGATGGTCGAGCTCAACAAGACGATCAACTGGTATCCACCGGAAGTTGGCGAGGGGCGATTCGGAAACTGGCTTGAGGAAAACAAAGATTGGTCGTTGTCGCGCGACCGGTTCTGGGGTACGCCTCTGCCGATCTGGCTCTGCGACAAATGCGGGGCGCAGAAGTGCGTTGGGAGCGTCAGGGAATACAGGGAGGGACAGAACGTCCAGGAGCCGATCGATCTCCACAAGCCGTTCGTCGATGCCGTGACGTTCGCCTGTGCGTGCGGCGGCACGATGCGCCGGACGCCGGAGCTGATCGACGTTTGGTTCGATTCCGGTGCGATGCAGTTCGCGCAATGGCATTATCCGTTTGAGAACACCGAGACGTTCAACGCCCGGCACCCGGCCGATTATATTTGCGAAGGCATCGATCAGACTCGCGGCTGGTTCTACTCACTGCACTCCATCAGCACGTTCCTCTTTGACAGGCCGGCCTTCAGGAACCTTATCGTCAACGAACTGATCCTCGACAAAGACGGACAGAAGATGTCGAAGTCGAAGGGGAACACGGTCGATCCCTTCAACATCATCGAGAAATATGGCGCCGACGCGACACGGTGGTATCTCGTCGCCACGAGCCCTCCGTGGCGGCCAACGCTGTTCGATGAGGCCGGGCTCGTCGAAGTCCAGCGCAAGTTTCTTGGAACGCTGCTGAACACGTACGCGTTCTTTACGCTGTACGCCAATATCGATAAGTTCGGCCATGCCGAACCGAGGATTCCCGTGACGAAGAGAGCTGAAATTGATCAGTGGATCATTTCGGCATTGAACACGCTCGCCGGCGAGTACACGGCTGCCATGGATTCGTATGATGTGACGAAGGCGGCCCGTGCCGTGAGTGATTTCACGATCGATCAGCTTTCCAACTGGTATGTGAGAAGAAACCGGCGACGGTTCTGGAAGAATGAGAACGGACCCGACAAGCTGGGGGCATATCAGACGCTCTATGAATGCCTCTCCGCGGTCACGAAAATGGCCGCGCCCTTTGCTCCGTTCATCACCGAAGAGATATACCGCAATCTCAACGGCGTCTCACATCTGGAGGAATCCGAATCTGTGCATCTCGCTTCGATGCCGGTGGTTGATGAGTCGGTGGTCGATCGGGCGCTTGAGGGGAGAATGGACAGGGCGCAGCGCATAGTTTCGCTTGTCCGGGCGCTGAGGAATAAATCGAGCATCAAGGTCCGCCAGCCGCTCCGGCGAGTCATTCTCCCGGTGTCGAACGAGCGGGATCGTCTTGAGATCATAAAAATGAAGGATATCATCCTCGAAGAGATCAATGTGAAGCAGCTCGAATTCGTGAGCGACGATTCGGGTCTTGTTCAGAAAACGGTGAAGCCGAATTTCAAGGCGCTCGGTCCAAAGCACGGCAAATCGGTTCAGGCGGTGGCCGGCGCGATCAGGACTTTCGGACCGGATGAAGTGCGCCGGCTGGAACAGGAAGGCTCTCTCGTGCTCAGCGTCGCCGGCTGCGACGTCACCGTCTCCCGCGATGATGTGGAGATTCTCCATGAAGACATCAAGGGATGGCTTGTCGAGAGCAACAACGGTCTGACGGTGGCCCTTGACACCGAATTGACGCCGGAATTAATCGATGAAGGTTTCGCGCGCGAATTTGTCAATCGTGTGCAGAAGATGCGCAAGGATGCGGGATACGAGGTCACCGACCGGATTCGCATCTACGCGTCGAGCCGGCAGACGCTGGCAAGAATTCTCCGCGCACAGGCCGCTTACATCAAGAATGAAACGCTGGCGGTGGAATTGCTCGATGCGGCCGCGGCTCAGCCCGGGTATTCGGCGGAGTGGGACATCAACGGCGAACCGTGCTTGATCACCATCGAACGAGTCAAATCAAACGGGTCATCGTCACCACGAACGGCATGAAAAAAATCACTATCGAATCATAGAAGGGGTATTGGTCAAATGGGAAAAGCGAAAAAGATATCGTCTGCTGTAGAGAAGACGCTCAAGCTGAAGGCAAAGTCGAAGTTGAAGTTCAAGAGGAAGCCGCCGCCGAAGATGAAGCCCCCTGTCAAGCCGAAGATGGTGAAGGTGGAACCTTCCGTGAAGAAAGCGAGCTACGGCAAGGCCGATCTCGACCACTTCAGGAAGATCATTCTTGATAAGAAGAAGGAGATTGTCGAGGACATGTCGACACTGCGCGATTCGATGATGGATTCGACGACCGGGGAATATGCCAGCGAGAATTCGATGTACTCGACGCATATGGAGCAGGGCACCGACGCGATGGAGCGGGAGAAGACGTTTCTCTTCGCGTCACGTGAAGGAAAGTTCCTCAATTATCTCGAGGACGCTCTCGTCCGTATCGACAAGGGGGAATACGGCCGCTGCAATGAATGCGGGAAACTCATTGATAAAGAAAGGCTTGAAGCGGTACCGCACGCTCAGCTCTGCCTGCAGTGTAAATTGCGGCTTGGAAAATAACCAATTCAAGAGACGCCGTGCGCATTTTATATTTGAGCCTGTTTATCGTTGTTTCAGATCAGCTTTCGAAATTGATGGTGAAGGGGATCGGCCTTCCCGCGCTGGGGATCGAAATCCGGGGTCTGCCGCTCGGTACGAGCCGCCCGATCTTCGGCGACTTCGTCCGCCTCACATACATCGAGAATCCGGGGATGGCCTTCGGCATCGATATCGGCGGGAAACTCTTTTTCTCGCTCTTCTCGATCCTCGCCAGCATCGGGATCCTCATCTACCTCTACCGGTCGAGGAACGAGCATGTCGCGTTCCGCATCGCTCTCGCCCTCATCCTCGGAGGAGCGGTCGGCAATCTCATCGATCGTGTCTTTTACGGCGTGCTGTTCCAGGAGGCTCCTCTGTTCTACGGCAAGGTGGTGGACTTCATCGACGCTGATTTTTTTAACGTCAACCTTTTCGGCTATCAATTGTCGCGCTGGCCGGTCTTCAACATCGCCGACGCGTCGGTGACGTGCGGGGTCATTTTCATGCTCTTCGCCCACAAGAAGACCGTTCCGGCAAGCGACAGGATCGGACCGGAGGTGGCGCCGTCGATCATTGTCAACGAATCCGTTCAATCCTCATCCGGTAGTGAAACGCCCCAGCCGTAAGGACGATGTCCCGCGAGATTGAGCTGACGGTGCCCGCAGGAAAAGTGCGTGAGCGCATCGACCTCTTTCTCACACACCATGTCGAGAACGCCACACGCACAAAAGTTCAGGAAGCGATCGACGCTGGTTTTGTCCTCGTCGACGGCAGGCGCATCAAATCGAGCCATAAAGTCTCGCCCGGTGAAATCATCCGGATCACGATCCCCCGACCTCCGGCATCGGAAGTGGTGCCCGAACAAATCCCGCTCGATATCGTGTACGAAGACGATTATCTGCTTATCGTCAACAAACCGGCGGGGATGGTCACCCATCCCGCGTACGGAAACTACACCGGCACGCTCGTCAACGCGCTGCTGTATCATTGCAGGAACAAATTATCGGCGGCAAACGATACGGCCCGGCCCGGGATCGTGCACCGCCTCGACAAGGAGACGTCGGGCCTTATGGTGATCGCGAAAGACGACACGACGCACGCAAAGCTCGCAAAACAATTCTCAGACCGGACGATCGACCGTGAATATTGGGCGATCGTCTGGGGCCGCTTCACCGACGGAAAGCGCAAGGGATCAGAGTCCGGCGTCATCGAGGCCTCGCTTGGACGAAGCAAATCGGACCGAAAAAAGATCGCGGTGAGGGACGAAGGAAAGAATGCCGTCACGGAGTATTCGGTGCTGGAGGAATTCGAATATCTGTCGCTCGTCAAGTTGAAACTGCGGACGGGAAGAACTCATCAGATCCGCGTACATCTGCAGCATATCGGGCATCCTGTCTTCGGAGATCCGACGTACGGCGGCAGAAGGATCGCCTGGGGCGCGACCGACAAGAAGAGAAAAGAGGAGGTCCATGAGCTCCTCAAGCTTATCAACCGCCAGGCGCTTCATGCGAAGACGATTGGGTTCATCCACCCCTCAACGAGAGAGAAGATGAAGTTCGATTCTGAGCTGCCGGAGGATATGAGAGGAATTCTCGATTTGTTGATGGCGAAAAATGCCCTGAAGTGATGGTTTGCTGCACGCAGGAACGCGAGCATCAACGCCAGCTTTCCGGATCTCATGAACATCTTCCGTTTCTTCGTTCGGGTTCATTGTACGACATTATCTTTTTGAGTCAGTTCTCTTTACCATAACAACAATTGAAAGGTTCTCCATGATCATGTTCGCCAAACTCTCGTTGTCGCTCGCAGGCATTCTCTTTGCCGTTGCCGCCGTGACGCTCAGCCAGGAAAAAGACAGAACGAAGATTCCGGACAAGTATAAATGGAATCTTGCAGACATCTATCCAACTGACGCAGCGTGGAAGAGCGCGAAAGAGCAGCTTATCGCCGGACTCCCGGCTATCGCAGCATATCCGGGGACGCTGAAGAGCTCCGCGAAACAGCTCTTCGACTGTCTTGAACTTGTCACAAAGCTGACAAAGGATTTCGCAAGACTTCAGATATACGCCGGCCTCATTTCGGATCAGGACAAGCGCGAATCGAAATATCAGGCGATGACGCAGGAGATGACCCAGCTCGGTTCCGATTTCGGCGCAAAGACGGCGTTCATCGAGCCGGAGATTCTGAAAATCGATAAGGCGACCATCGCTTCGTTCATTCAACAGGAAAAGGGACTCACCGTCTACAAACATTACCTCGACGATATCCTGCGGAGGCAGGCCCACACCGGGACCGAGGGGGAAGAGAAGATCATCGCCGACGCCGGATTGATGGCCGACGGCGCGCAAAATATCTATAGCATCTTCGCCAATGCAGAATTCCCTTATCCTGAGATGACACTGGCCGACGGGAAGACGCTGAAGCTCGACCAGGCAACGTTCAGCGTCTCCCGGTTGCTCCCGAACCGCGAGGATCGCAAGAAATTATTTCCGACGTTTTTCAATAAGCTCAACGACTACCGCCGCACGTTCGGAACTCAACTCGACGCCAACGTCAACAACCATCTCTTCTACATGAAGGCGCGAAAATATTCATCATGCGTCGAGAGCTCGCTCGATCCGAACAGCATCCCCGTATCGGTCTACCATAGTCTCGTCGACAACGTCAACAAGAATCTCCCAACGTTCCACCGCTATCTGAAGCTTCGCAAGCGGATCCTCGGGCTCGATACGCTGCACTACTACGACCTCTATGCGCCGCTGCTCAGCAGCGTCGACCTGGCCTACTCGGTCGAGGAATCTCAGAAGCACATCCTCAACGCCGTCCAGCCGCTTGGAAAGGACTATGTTGCCACCATTCAGAAGGCGTTCAACGACCGGTGGATCGATATGTATCCCACCCAAGGGAAACGCTCGGGAGCGTATTCCAACGGCGGGGCCTATGACGTGCATCCGTACATGCTCCTCAATTACAGCGGCAAGTATAACGACATGAGCACGCTTGCGCACGAGCTCGGCCACACGATGCAGAGCTACCTTTCCAACAAGACGCAGCCCTATCCGACGGCGAACTATCCGATCTTCGTCGCCGAAGTTGCCTCAACATTCAACGAAGCTCTGCTCATCGATTACATGCTGAAGACGATCAAGGACGATAAGGTGCGATTGTCGCTGCTCGGCAGCTATCTCGAGAATATCAAAGCGACGGTGTTTCGCCAGACGCAGTTCGCGGAATTTGAGCTCGCCATCCATGAGCTCGCCGAGAAAGGGGAGGCGCTGACGGGCGATAAGTTCAACGAGGTCTATGCGGGGATCACGAAGAAATACTACGGACACGATCAGGGGATCTGCATCGTCGACGACGAGATCAAAAGCGAGTGGGCGTACATCCCCCATTTCTATTACAACTTCTACGTCTATCAGTACGCGACGTCGTTCACGGCATCGGCCGCCCTCTCTGAAAAGGTGCTCGCCGGCGATAAGACCGCGACGAAGAAATATCTCGAATTTCTCTCCGCCGGAGGCTCGGATTATCCGATCGAGCTTCTGAAGAAGGCCGGAGTTGACATGACGACATCGAAGCCGCTCGAGCTGACGATGCAGAAGATAAACCGGGTGATGGATGACATGGAGAAGATACTCGCGAAGATGAAAAAGTAAAAAGCGAGCGAGGAAAAAGTCGTGAGGTTAGACTTTAGGGGTTAGAGGTTATTTGAGATTTGCATTGCCCTTCGTGCGCATGGCATTTCGCGTAGCAACGGTGGCCCTTCGTCTTCTTACCTATTATCCTCACTCCACACTCAAATACTCACATACTCATATACCCTATGCTTTTCATTTGTAAACGAACCCTTGCGTGTACCGGGTTCGTGGAATCATGTACGTCATTTCCCGTTGCACGTCCATCGGATAGGCAAGCCCGGCGAACGTCACCTCGATGCGTTCCTTGATGCTGTCGCTGCCGACGGTCCGGAGCTTGACCGGAATTTTGAGGCTCGAGTCGGGGAATGAATACCAGCTGATCTTTCTGATCCCCTCGTCGCTGGCAAATGTCCACGGAGTGTTGAACGATGCGAGTTTATCCTTCCCGCCAACGTAGTAAACGGCGACGGTGAAGGGCCTTCTCGTCATGGAGAGGGTGAGCTCGATGTCATGTATCGTCGTGTCGCCGATCTGCTGTCTGACATCCTGGCGCCCGACGGTGAGCCAGCTGGTATCAAATCCCCCCCGCGGTGCGATCCTGGCAATCGTCGTGCGGGCGTCGATGATCGTGTCGACACCCCCGTGCCGGATATGAAGTCCTGAAAGATACTCGCCGCTCCGGATGACCACGTCCTTCGTTGATTTGTCCATATCGTACGACTCTTCCACTCCGGCATTCTTGAACCAGAACCGATCATACACCGGCTGCGATAACAGAATTGCGGCCATCAGCGCGTATCCAATTGCGGGCACCATGCCGGCTCGCGGGGACCGGAGACGAGGAATGATCGCTTGCAGAGAACCCGAGTCACGAACGACGGCCGCCGCCGTGAAGAGAAAGGGGAGAAGATATATACTGAAAAACAGGATGGCCCCTCCGTTGAACAGGATCCATGTGCTCATATCTGACGGCATGCTGAAAGCTGCAAGACGGAAGATCAGCGAACTCCACTCTGAGAACACCAGCCGCAGCATCCAGACCGGAGCGAAGAGAGCGAGAACAAATTTCAAGATCGGCGACCTCAACAGCAGGGCCAGACTGATCAAGAGGATTGCAGCGGCCGGCTCGACCGTGAGTTTGATATTCAGGAGTCCAAGAAGAATGAGGAACGCCCAGAGGCCTATGATCGCTCGTTTGTAAAACACGTAAGGACAGCGTGAGAGGCGCAGGATCTTCGACAGCCGCACGGCGAACCATCCGCCGATGCAGAGAGAAAAAAAGGCGAGCACGAAATAGAGCGGGATCGACGTCATCCAGGGATAGCGGACCCCTTTTATCGCGCCGAGGATGTCGGAGCCGAACCAGCCACAGATGGCGATCATAGCGGAAAAGAGCAGCATCTTGACACCTGACCATTTCACCCGGTCGGGTGAATCGGGCGGTTCGCGTCTCCTTCGAACGGCGATGAACGCGATGATGCTGAGACCGACAGCGACTATGTTGAAGAGCCAGAGCACGGGGATCGGGACAAATACGGGAGTCGCGCCGATGAGATAGAGCCAGTAACGATCGGTCTCGCGGGATGGGACTCCATGATCGAAGCGTTCGACGAGCTTCAGCATGACGTCGCCGGATCGTTTCAATCCGGCAGGATCGAAATTATCGAAGTTATCGCGCGGCGTGTGGATCGGGTTACTGACGTCGGTCGAGAAATCAATTGCCGGAATCCCTTTCTGTAGAAACGATTCGTGGTCGGAGCCGCTGCCGCTCGCGCGCGCGTAATTGAACGAGAAAAAATGCGTCGGGTAACGGAGATGCTCGTAGCCGAGGTTCGAGAATTCCTCTGCGGCGGCGCTGACGAGCCATCGGGGAGCGCTTGCTCCGTGCGTGTCGGGATCGAGATCGATCAGTCCCTGGCCGTTTGCCATATCGATCTGGAGCATGAGCACCACGCTGTCGAGCCGGTCGAAATGATTCACAAAATACTTCGAGCCCTCGAGGCCCTGTTCTTCGCCGCCCCAGCAGCAGAAGATCATTGTCGATTGAAGCCTTCTGCCGCACAGGACGCGCGCGAGCTCCATGACCGTCGCGGCGCCGGAGCCGTCGTCGTCGGCGCCCGGGATCTCCGGTCCGGCAGAATCGATATGCCCGCCGACCACGATCATCCGGTCTGTCGCTCCGTGTCTGATGCCGACGGCGATGCCGCTGTTCGTGTTCACGCGGTCTGTGTGGGACATCCTCATCACGTAAGCTGTATCGCAGCCGTACTCCCGGAACTTCCCGACGGCGAAATCGAGCGCCATGCGTTCGGCCGGGGATCCCATCGGTCGCGGGCCGATTTCGATGCAGAGTTTCTTCAGAAGCTGCGTCGCATTTTCCTGAGAGAATTCCGTCTGAGCAACGGCGAGGTGAGCTACAAACATCAGCAGCGTCAGGCTCAATCTGTTTTTCATGAAGAAGCCCGTTCAAAAAATTCCACGAGTTTTTTTGCATAGCATTCCCCTCCGACCTGCCAGATGTCGGTGTGGGAGGCTCCCTCGACACGGAAGAGTTGCTTCGGGCCGTGTGCCAGCTCGTGCAGCATGATCGAATACTGGTAATTGATGAGGTGATCCATCGTCCCATAGATAAACAGGAGAGGTATGTCGATGGTCTTTACCGCTTCAAGCGGAGAAACATCCGTTGCCTTGAACTTCGCCATGAGCTCGGCGCGAACGATGACGACGTTTCTCAGATAATGAAATGGCAATTTGATGATGCGCTTCTGGTAGTCGTCGAAAATCGTCCGGAGCGTAGCGAACGGATTCTCCGCGGCGACCGCGGAGATTCTCTTGTCGATGGCCGCCGCCTGGATGGCGACGGCGGCGCCCATGGAGGTGCCGAAGAGGCCGATGGCGGTCGACGAGATATCGGATCGCGATTGAAGGTAGTCGATGATTCTCAGCAGGTCATGCTTTTCGAAGTACCCATATGTGCAATACGATCCTTCGCTATCGCCGTGGCGCCGCGAATCATAGAGGAGCACATCGTAGTGATGGTCGTGCATGAGCCGGGCGAATCGCAGCCCGTCGATTTTGCAATCCGCAACGCCGTGGAGGTAAACGATGGTGCCGTTGGACGGCATCGGCGATTTGATGAGCCATGAGCTCAGCTTCAATCCTTCCCGTGTGCGGATGATGATCTCCTCATAGGGAAGCTCCAGCTCCGCCGGGGATGTCGGCAGGCCGAGCGCCTTGTAAAAGGCTGCGTCGCGCCGCCGCGGTTGGAGCAGTATCGTCGGACCGACAAAGAAAAGGACCAGCGTGATGCTCACGAGGAAAAGCAAGACGGTGAGAAGGAGTGCAACAAGTAAACTCATGGGCTATTTCGACTCCCGGAGAAGGAGAAGACTTTTGGCTGATGTTCGCGTTCTTAGCACCTTTGCGCCTTTGCGTGAGATTTTTTTTGCAACAAGTGTAAATATAGAGAGACGGATTCTTGGAATCAACTGCAGGCCCATATGAGTTCCATCTCTCGCTCATTCTTTGTATATTTCCTGCCACTGGAAAAGAAAATGCGCGGGAACAACCTGTTCAAATTTATCGATCGTTACGCCGGCATTCCGCTCCTCTTCGCAGCCTCATTGTTCAGCAGGAAGCGCAGCGATTTGGCGGATCTGAGGCCGAAGCGGATTCTCGTCGTGAAGTTCTCTGCGCTGGGCGATGCGATTCTCCTTGTGCCTGCACTGCGATCACTGCGGAGGAAATATCCTGACGCAGAAATAACCTTGGTGGGAACGAATTTCACCATTCCGTTTCTTTGCACCTTTCCCGAATACATCGGTGAGTTCATCTCGCTCGACCTTGGATTGATTCTTCGCCGGCCAATGTACCTCATCTCGATCGTCAAACAGCTCCGATCGCTGGAATTTGACCTTGCCCTGGATTTTGAGCAGTGGCTCAGGCTCAGTGCGCTGCTCGTACGCTTCTCGGGTGCTCCCCATCGACTCGGTTTTCGCACGGCGCGCCAGCATCGGCATTGGGGATTCACGTGTGCCGTGAATCGTTCGGCGGCGCGGCACGAGATGTGGAATTTTCTTTCCCTGACGATGCCGGCCACGAGAACAGCCGACGAAGCCTCGCTTGAAGCAAGGATCAATGAAGGTGGATTGGTAACAGCGCAGAGTTTTCTGATGACCCATGGCTGGCAGAAGGGAACACCGCTACTGATCGTTCACCCCGGCTGCGGATCGCACGGCTTCCCGCGGGAATGGCCGCCAAAAAAGTACGGCGAGTTGATTGATCGAATGGCAAAACATCGGCCGGCGTTCTTCGTTGTCACCGGTACTGAGGACGAGCTGCCTGCCATGGAGGCGGTTCGGCGCTCGACTCAAGCCGCTTTATCGCTCTACGCCATTTCAACGCTTGCGGATTTCACGGCGCTGCTTTCGATGGCAGCCCTTTTCATTTCCTCGAACAACGGCGCCATGCATCTTGCTGCCGCTCTCGGCATCCCGCAGGTCGCCCTTCATGGTCCGACGAATTCGGTCCAGTGGGGACCTCTCAATTCTCGCGCGGTGACGATAGCATCGAACTGCCCCTCATGTCCTTGCCTCGATTTGGGATTCGAGTACCACCGGACAGACGGTTACTGCATGGAGCAGATTGACGTTGAGGACGTGGATAATGCAGTGAACCATTTCATCGTGTAATCTTGGATCCGCTCTGCTTAGGGACCTTTGTGTCTTTGTGCCGAAAGGATCACGTTATGACGAGGGAAATTTTTTCACGCAAAGGCGTCGCAGGTTGATTTTCGCGCCAAAAATCTCTATTTTTCATCAGCAAAAATTATCCGGGTAACGTTTTGATCCGTCGCCGCTCCATCGTCCGATCTGCAATTTTTATCTTCCTGCTCCACTGTACCATCTGTTCGCTTCATTCACAATCGAGATATTTCATCTATCCGTCCGAACCGGAGAAGGAGTTTAAAGGACTTTCCGTTCGTCCTCGTTCTGACCTCGGCCGGCCCAGGATTGGCCTTGTTCTGAGCGGCGGCGGCGCAAGAGGCCTGGCGCAGATCGGCGTCCTCAAGGTTCTCGAGGAGCATCGTATCCCGGTCGATGCGATCGTCGGCAACAGTCTCGGCAGCGTGATCGGCGGGATGTATGCATCGGGCTATTCGACGGCACAGATCGAAAGCATCGCCGTCACGACGGACTGGTCGGAGCTTCTGTCATTTTCGGAGGAGACGAAGCGGACCGATCTGTTCATCGGCCAGAAGCAGTCACAGGCGGAAGGATATCTTGTCATCCGGTTCGACGGGTTACAGCCGATCATCCCGTCGGCCATCTCCGGCGGACAACGGCTCTCGAATTTCTTTTCCTACCTCGCCCTTCAGGCGATCTACCATCCCGGCCCGAGCTTTGACGATCTGAAGATTCCCTTCCGTGCGGTTGCAACGGATTTGCTCACAGGCCGGCGCGTCGTTCTCGACCGGGGCTCTCTCGCCGAAGCCATGCGGGCAAGTGCCACCGTCCCTTTGCTCTATTCACCGCTGGAACGCGATTCCATGTTCCTGGTCGACGGCGGATTGACATCGAACATCCCGGTCGATCTGGCAAAATCGCTGAACTGCGATATCGTCGTGGTGGTCAACTCGACGAGCCCGATGCGCAACGCCGGCCAGCTCGGCGCGCCGTGGGAGATCGCCGATCAAATCATGACGATCATGATGCAGGAGGGAAACAAGCGGCAGCTCGCTTCGGCCGATCTCGTCTTCACACCCGATCTTGGCCGGCGGCTGGTTTCAGATTTCTCCGATGTGAAAGGCATCATCCAGGCAGGAGTCGCCGAAGCGGAGTCGAAGATGGCGGCGATGCTCAAGCGCGTCAGGGAATACGCACGCACCGACAGATCAGAGGATACCGTGAAATTAAACATCCCGTCGGTGATGTTCCTTGGGACTCCACTCCCTGCCGCAATGCGCGAGAACATTGCCCGTGCGCACCGAAACGGCCAAACATCGACATCTGACATCCGCGAACAACTTGAGGCCATTGCGAAAGATGGAACGTACTCTCAGATCTGGGCGGAGGTCATCGAGAACGCAAGTCCTGCTGAGATCATCTATCATGCATCGCGAGTCCCGCGAATTCAAACCGTCACGATTCTTGGCGACGGGAGGGAATTGATTTCACCTGCAGCGTCCGAGCGCATCTTTGGTTCCATAAGAGGCAACCTGTTCAACGCCGATTCGTTGCAGTGCGCGCTGGAGCGGACGCTTGCGCTGTGCCGTGATCGCGGCTACTCATTGGCCAGAGTCGAGTCTGTGCAGGTCGACAGCCTGACCGGCGGATTGTCGTTCATCCTCCACGAAGGCCGCATCCGCCAGATCAAATACGAAGGGAACGAGCGGACGAAAGACTACGTCATCCGCCGTGAGCTGCCGATGGATGAGGGAGATGTCTTTGATGTGAAGGAGGCGTACCAGGGGATCGTGAACATCAAGAGCACGGGCCTGTTCGACTATGTCCTCCTCGACGTCAGGTATCAAAACGACGAGCCTGTCCTTGTCTTCAAGGTGAAGGAAAAAAGTTCGGAACTGCTCCGGATCGGTCTTCACGCCGACAACGAGCACGAATTTGTGAGCACGGTCGATATTCATGACGCAAACTTCCGAGGCGCCTCGGAAGATCTTAGTCTGTTTACCCGCTACGGTTTCCGCGACAAGATCATCAAGCTCGACTACACAATCAACCGCATCTTCCACAGCTACTTTACGTTCGGGATGAAGGCCTACTTCAAGTCGCGGGATGTGATCACCTATTCGGACGATCCGACGCTGGCCGTCGGGCATTGGGACCGGATCGAAAACGGCCGGTACAAAGAAAATAAGTACGGATGGGCGTTCACATTTGGGAGTCATGTCGAACGGTTTGGCGATATCACAGCGGAACTGCGGCTCGAAAATCAAAAGATCGCCTCGATTTCGGGCGAGGGGTACGTCCCGGAGCGGTTTCAGTTTGTCGGACTGAAGGTGCAGAGCACCGTCGACACGGAAAACAAGTTTTGGTTTCCCACCGACGGGACGCTTATCACTCTGTCGTACGAGTCGGCGATGAAGAACCTCGGGAGCGAAGTGGGGTTCGGTAAAATCGCTGTGGCGTATGAAACGTACGTCACACCCAGCCTGCGGCACACTGTGCGCCCGAGGATCACGTTTGGATTTGCCGATGCGACGCTCCCGACCACGGAGCAATTTTCTTTGGGCGGCTTCAAATCGTTCTACGGACTGAATGAAGACGACAGCCGCGGCCGGCAGATTTTTCTTGTCAATCTTGAATATCGTTACTGGCTCCCATTCAAGGTTATTTTCGAAACGTATCTGAAGGCGCGATACGACTTTGGGACGATCTCATTGCAGCCGGAGGAATTAAAATTCGCCAATTTCCACCACGGCCTCGGCGGCGAGATCGATCTCGACACGCCGATCGGTCCCGCCGCCTTCGGATTCGGGAAGGCGTTTTATTTCCGCAGGGACCTCCCCAATTCCCCCGTCACCGCAGGCCCTCTCGTGTTCTATTTTGCAGTGGGCACGTCGCTGTAGGAGCTTCCGTCCGTGGCATCGGATCGCTGCGGGAATCCTGACCTATCTCCGCCGGAAGCACTTGGACAATGTCTTGGGCAGTTGTTGTTCTTGAGCTTTAGAATTTTTGCGATTGTCCCGCACCTGTGCCGTTCCATCCGGAGGATGGAACGAGCATTCTCGTTTCCGCTTCGTGAGTGGAATTCGTGAAAGCGAAATTCAGAGTTTCGTGCCTCGACATCAGGATTGTCTGGAGAAATATGCTTTTGCCTGACCAAGCGTCGGCATCCGCAAGTGGTAATTCCCTCGTTGAATTTGTATCTTACGGCATGCGGAGTGGGTATACGATTCTCGAGCATCCCGCCGACCTCGGTATCGAAGCACGCGGAAGAACCTTTGCAGAAGCGCTGGTGCATGCTGCCGAGGGATTGATGTCGATCATCGTCGACCCGTCGTCCGTTCGCTGCACGACGACGAGAAAAGTTCACATCACTTCTTCAGACCGTGAACAGCTCGTTGTGAAATGGCTTTCCGAGATCCTGTTTTTGTACGATGGAGAAAAATTTGTGGCGAACAAATTTATCATCGATGAGGTCACGGGAACTTCCCTCCGGGCGGCGATCGAGGGAGAATACTTCGATCAAGGAGTACACAGCACCCGTCTCGACGTCAAAGCGATCACTTATCATCAGCTGAAGGTTGTCGATCATGGCGATGGATGCAGTGTCCGCGTTTATCTCGACATCTGAACGATCATTCGCACTATTCCCGCCGGCTCATGCGACATGTTGAAAAAACTTGATCAATATCGTTACCTCATCCCGACCTCGCACAAGAAGGGGATGCAGGTTGAGGGACTGATCTACGCGAACGATGTTCTCATCAGGCAAATAGAAAAAGACCAGACCATGGAGCAGGTGGCGAATGTTGCTTCCCTGCCGGGCCTGGTCGGGCGCTCACTTGCCATGCCGGATGCGCACCAGGGATATGGCTTCTGCATCGGCGGAGTCGCCGCCGCAGATGCGGAGAAAGGGATTGTGTCGGCGGGCGGCGTCGGTTTCGACATCAATTGCGGCGTTCGGCTCCTCGCGACCGAATGTTATCTCGAAGAGATCAGGCCGAATCTGGGAAAGCTGATCAACGAGCTTTTTCGCGACATCCCCTGCGGCACGGGGAAAAAGGGATTGCTCGATCTTGCGAAATCCGAGCTTGACCGGGTGCTCGTCGACGGAGCCCAATGGGCTGTGCGGAACGGCTACGGCACGACAAACGATCCGGCTCGAATTGAGGATGAGGGGAGAATTCCGAATGCCGACCCGGCCTGCGTCAGCGTGCGCGCGAAGGAACGAGGGCATCATCAGCTCGGCACGCTCGGCTCGGGTAATCACTTTCTTGAGATACAATTCATCGACGAGATCTACGACGCTGAGATCGCCGAACGCTTCGGTGTGCGCGAACAACAGGTGGTGATTCTGATCCACAGCGGATCAAGAGGCTTGGGCCATCAGGTCTGCACAGATTATCTCGATCTCATGCAGGGGGCGATGAAGCGCTACGGGATCACCGTCATCGACAGGCAGCTTGCGTGTGTTCCGATAGCGTCGGAGGAAGGTCAGCAGTATCTCAAGGCTATGGCGGCAGCCGCCAATTTCGCTTTTGCCAATCGGCAGATGATGACGCACTGGACGCGTGAGGTGTTTCAACGCGTGTTCGGTCACCACCAGCTCGGGATCGTTTACGATGTTTGCCACAATATCGCAAAGTTCGAGGACCACGAAATCGACGGGAGAAGCAAGCGCGTGCTGGTCCATCGCAAGGGAGCAACGCGCGCATTTCCGCCACATCATCCGGCATTGCCCGCGGAGCTTCAAGCATCGGGACAACCCGTCCTGATCCCCGGAAGCATGGGCACACATTCGTACATCCTCGTCGGTACCGCGCAGGCAATGCAAGAGACATTCGGTTCGAGCTGCCACGGCGCCGGGCGCGCCAAGAGCAGAACACAGGCCAGAAAAGAGACGACGGCAGACGAGCTGCTCAGAGATCTGAAAGAGAAGGGGATCATCGTCCGTGGGGAGACGCGATCCGGGCTCACGGAAGAAAAGCCCGATGCCTACAAAGATGTCGACCAGGTGGTCGACGTCGTCCACGGCGCGGGGATCGCACGGAAGGTCGCGAGAATGACACCACTTGCCGTCATGAAGGGGTAATTTCACACGCCTTGATCTAGAAGGGAGGGTTCACCATGAACGAAAGCAATAAAATCATAACGCCGCACGGCGGTTACCGCAGTTTGAAATCGTACCAAATGGCGGAAATCGTGTACGACGCGACCGTCAAGTTCTGCGCCAGCTTCATTGATCCGAGGTCGCGGACCGTCGACCAAATGGTTCAGGCTGCGCGAAGCGGAAAACAGAATATCGCGGAAGGGAGCATGGCCTCGGGGACTTCGAAAAAATTCGAATTAAAGCTGGTTAGCGTCGCACGAGCCAGCTTGGAAGAGCTCCTGCTTGATTACCAGGATTTCTTACGGCAGCGCGGGCTGCCCCTCTGGGGTAAAGACAATTCAAGGGCAGGGGAAATTCGGAAACTTGCGTATAGGACTAATAGGTCGTATACGACCTATAAGCCTTATGTCGAAAGCGAGTCTCCTGAAGTTGCCGCAAACACGGTAATCTGCCTCATCCACCAAACTAATTATCTGTTGGATCAACTGCTTCGTCACCTTGAGCGGAGTTTCCTGCAGGAAGGCGGCTTCACCGAACGACTTTATCAGGCGCGTAAGGATGCCAGGGGAAAACCGTAGAGCGACAGAGGTATTCCAAAATGGAATCGAGAACTCCTGCCGAGCGTGGCTGAGATAATGGCCGAGGTGTGCCGGGCCGGCGTTATGGCGCGCTGCCGGAACAAATGGTGACAATGTTAACTGATAATCAGAAACAAGCACTCGATCTTACACGACATCTGTCGGTGACGGCAAATGCCGGCGCCGGCAAGACTGCCGTGCTTGTTCAGCGGTTCCTTGATATTCTTCTCAAGACCGAAACGCGGCTGACCGAGATCGTCGCCATCACCTTCACCGAAAAAGCCGCCGGCGATCTGCGGACGCGGGTCACCAGGGCCTTTGAAGAACGCGTCGATCGCTGCACCGACACTCAAGAGCTTCGCCGCCTCGAACATCTCCGCGACAATCTTGCCTCAGCGATGATCGGAACGATCCACTCCTTCTGCGCCCAGCTCCTTCGCGAATACCCCGTCGAGGCGAATGTCGATGCGGGGTTCACCGTGCTCGAAGGGATCGACAGGCAGTTTCTCGAAGCTGAAGCATTAAGGGGGACATTCGAGGCGATCATGGCGGATGCCGCCTCTGAGACCGAGCGCGAAGAGTTTCTGACCCTTGTCAGAATGTTCGGACGTTCGCAGGTCGAATCGTATCTCTTCGTGCTGCTCAAGAAAAGGGAAGACTCCGAGCGGCTCCTGCGCGGGATGCTCGCCTCGGATCGGGGGGACGATGAGATCCTCAACGAGTGGCACGATCTCCGTTCCAGGGAATTGATCGCGACACTGAATACTCCTGATTGGCGATCAGCCCTCGTCGCGATCCTGAGGGCCGCCGACGGGAAACTGGCCGCTGAAGTCAGAACGCTTGCCGCCACATGGAAGAGTCATCTTTCCCCCGACGAAAAAATTCGGCTGTACGCCGAAATATCGGATCTCTGCTTCACAAAGGAAAGCAAGCTCCAGAAAAAATTCATCGGTTCGGCTGCCGACACACCCGGGCTCCGGGCGCCGAGCGAAGTCCTGTGCGGCCATCACTTGTCGATACGCGAATTGCTTGCCGCTGCGCTCGACCCGCAGTCGCGGCAAGCGGATGCGATCCTCCTCCGGGTGAGTCGAACCTTCATGAAACTGTACGAGAAATGTGCGCAGATCTACGGGAGTCGGAAAGAAGAGTACGGCCAGATGGACTTCGATGACCTGCAGTTGAAGACCGTTGAGCTGCTGAGGCAGCCCGATGTTCGTCGCGCGCTCTCCGCCCAATACCGGTACGTCATGGTCGATGAGTTTCAGGATACCAATCATGCGCAATATGAGATTCTGAATCTTCTTTTCGCTGAATTTTCCGAAGGAAATATCTTCATCGTTGGCGATCCGAAGCAGTCCATTTACGGCTTCCGGAACGCGGACGTGGAAATTTTTCAACGGGCCCGATTGCAGATCGCGGAGAAGAAAGCTCCTCTCATCCCTGCGGCAGAGACCAACGCTCCAACGGCTGAACGCGGAGGGCGTGGAGCGGTCACGCTTCCCGAAAGTTTTCGTCTCTTGTCGAATCTCGTTGCATTCATCAATAAGGTGTTCGCCCCTCTCATGAGGGCGCGAGATGGTTTCTATGAAGTTGATTACGATGACCTCGTGCGGGGGCGGCAGAACGACGCCCGGGGTGATGTCGAATTGCTGCTCGTCTCAGGATCGAAGAACGCTGATGAAGAGAACGAAGAGACCGACAGCGACAGGAAAGAAGACGCTGTCGCGGCTGAATGCACGATGATTGCGCACAGGCTGAAGGCATTACATGGATCACGTCACGGCATTTTCAGCGCAAGGGATTCAACCGAAGCTGCTGCACCGTTCGAGTTCAGAGATGCCGCGATTTTGCTCAGGAACCGGACGCATGTCCGCGCGCTTGAAAAAGCGTTGCTCGGGCAACAAATCCCCTACGTCGTGGCCGGGGGGATCGGCTATTACCAGACGCAGGAGATCCTCGATTTCTGCAACTACTTCAAGTTCCTCCTCAATTCGAACGATGATGTCGCGCTCGCCGGCATTCTCCGCTCCCCCTTCTTTTCGATTTCGGATGTCGATCTCTTCCAGACTTCACTCGCCCAAAGGAGAGCCTCGTTCTGGGAAAAATTCATGACGTACAGCGATGGGCCTGGTGCCTCTCCACAGGCGATCCGTGCCGCCAGGATTCTCTCCGGTGATCTCCGGGAAGCAAATAGGTTGCCCATCCCGTTGCTCGTCCGACGCATCTTCCGCCAGACCGGATGGGTGGGGACCGTGGCCGGATTAGCCTACGGAAAGCAGAACCGGGCGAACATCGGGAAACTTCTCCACATTGCACGCGAGTTCGAGGGGAAAGGGCACGTCGTATTGTTCGACTTCGTGGAACGACTGCTAACGCTCATCGCGGAGGAGGAAAGAGAAGGACAGGCATCTCTTGCCACCGGTGAGAACGCCGTCAGGGTGATGACGATTCATGCGGCGAAAGGGCTCGAATTTCCGGTCGTCTTCGTCCCGTTCGCACATCGACGATTTCGCTACGACGAACAACCGTTCGTTGATCCCCGCGTCGGGCTCGGGTTCAATGTCAGAGATCCGGCGAATTTTGACAAAGCACTCTCTCCCCCAATGGGTAATTATTTGCGGCAAAGGAGCCGCCGGCGGACTGAAGCCGAGGAGAAGAGAGTTTTCTATGTGGCGTGCACCCGGGCGCGGGACATGCTGGTGATTTCCGGCAAATGGGACGGCGCCGGATCTTTTCCGTCATGGCTCAATTGGCTGGCGAAAAGCCTGAGGCTCGATGAAACTTCGATTTCCTCCCAATTGCTGATGTTTCCCACAAAACTCAGGTTTTTGAAGGCTGACCTTGACGGCTATGAGATACAGGAAGAATCTTTCGATCTTCAGATCGGCGTGAAGAAGGAAACAGCCGTTGAGCGTGCCGCCATAGATTCTGGGATATCCTCGGCTGCTGCAGATGAGCCGGTGGAGATCTCGATCGAACCTCTTGCCGGCAGGCACGCCGGAGAATTTTTCTCTGCCACCCATATCAAGACCTATCTTGAATGCCCATCAAAATACTACCTGAAATACCAGCTTGGCCTGCCGGAACAGTACGGAGTGCCCTTCGACTATGACGAGAACGAGGATGCCAACGACAGGCTCCGGGGAGAACTCGAAGGAAGCCTGACCCACGCAGCGCTGCAGCGCATCGAACGCTCCGATATCAGTGAGGATGACATCTCCGCTGTCATCCAATCGGTCGTCAGAGGCACAACCGAAGGGAGCGGCATCGAAGAAGAAGAGATGATGGAGCCGCTTCTCCGAAACGTAACGTCATTTGTCTCCTCCTCCTTTGGGCGCCAGGCATTGGCCGCGACGGAAGCAATGGCGGAATTCACACTCAGCAGCTCATTCGGAGACGACTATCTTACCGGAACGATCGACAGGCTTTATCGCGGCACTGATGGTCGCTGGAACATCCTTGATTATAAAACGGATCGCGTCAGAGCTGATCAGCTGCAGGCGTATTCACGCATCTATGAGCCTCAGATGGCGTTCTATGCGTTGCTCGTCAGCAAGTATTATCGCCAGCCTGAGGTGAGAGCTTCTTTAGTCTTTCTCCGGTTTCCGGCTAGTCCGATTCATCATGATTTCACATCCGCCGATCTGAAACAGTTTGAAGGATCGGTCAGTGAGGTGATCGGGAAGATCAGACGAGGTGATTTTTCAAGGAATGTGCAAGAATGTGCCAGGTGTACCTATCGTGGCGTCGATGGTTGTTTCCTCAGCCAAAGTACACTTCTCGGAGGTCGTTAGGACTCGAATCGTACTATTTCGACGAATCTGACATGGAATCGATCATTGTTGATAAGAGGATCAAAAGTGGCGAAATTTTATCAATTTCGGATAGTCTGGAATATGGATAAGATGTTGACAAATCCTCACCTTCAGTAAAATAAGGGATTAATACCTTCCTCTAAAGCGCTTCTTAAAAAATTCCTTGCATCTTATTTAGAATTTACTTAAGCTTGAGAGTCTTTAGTAGGGTGCATCCAGCCCCGAATTTCGCCACATCCGTCAGAACAGTTTAAGGAAGTTTATGAAATCATCCCAAAAATACGAGGAAATACTCGAGGGTATTTCTGGTGGATTTTTCGCTCTGGACAATAATTACAACTTTACCTATTGGAATCGTGCGGCTGAAGAGGGGACCGGTTTGCAGCGTGAGAATGTTCTCGGCAAGAATGTCTTTGAGATTTTCCCGAACGCGAAAGACGCCGAGCTCGGTGAAAAGTATCGTGTCGCGATGGAAACAAAGCAGTTTCAGAGTTTCGAGACCTCATATCGTGACGAGCGGTTCGAGGCATGGTACGACATAAGAATTTATCCCACCGACAGCGGATTATCCGTTTTTTTTCAGGACATCACCGATCAGAAGCGTCAGCAGCGGCAAAAAGAGATGTTGATGGAAGTTTCGCACGTCATCAACATTGCGCAGCATCTCGACGAGCTCTGCCTGAACGCCGGCGAGCGAATCGCCCAGTTCATGGATATTCCCGCGAAATTCGTCTGCATCTACCGCTACGACGCGCGTTCTTCGATGCTTCACCTTATGGCGCCGACGATGGTCGATGTCCGTGTTGATCCTGAGGTCGAGCATCAGATCGTGCACGAGAAGTCAACGACGATCGCCGTCCAGACGGCGCTGACAGGGAAGGTCATCATCTCGGATGAACTCTCCCGCAGCTCGATTGCGGCATATTTTCTGAGCGAGACCGATGCCCTGAAGCTCAGGACCCTGATCTCGATTCCCCTCATGGTGCAGAACGAGCTGCAGGGGGTTCTTGAAGTTCTTTCGCCGAAAGTCGAAAAATACGTCAATGAAGAGTTGAAGATGCTCTCGATCATTGCCAACGAGCTCTCGATCGGGATGAGCCGCAAGCGGCTGATGGACGAGATCACGGTGAAGAACATCGAGCTGGAAAATGAAAAACGGAAGACCGACGATGCGAACGACACGTTGAAACGGTTCCTGGCAACCTTCAGCCATGAGCTCCGTGCTCCGCTCAATGCGATCGTCGGTTTCTCCGAGATCCTCACGGGCGAGCTGAACTCCCTTCCGCCCGAAAAGGTCCATGATTTCATGAAGAACATCAATGTCAGCGGAAAGCATCTCCAGGGGCTGATCAACGATATCCTGGACCTTTCCAAAATCGAGGCGGGGAAAATGGAACTTCATGTCGAAGCGTACCCGGTCTCGTATTTCACAGAGAGCGTGGAACGGGTGATGCACGCAGCGGTGCAGGAAAAGAATTTGAACCTCACCTTCGATATTGCTCAGGAGCTGGACCAGCTCGTCGTCGACCAGACGCGCTTCAAGCAGATTCTCGTGAATCTTGTTTCGAACGCCACCAAGTACAGCAACCCCAAAGGCCACATCGTCGTTTCGATGCGTCGGCTGGTGAATGAGATCCAGGTGACGGTGAAGGATGAGGGCGTAGGGATCAAGCCGGAGGATCTGGCAAAGTTGTTCACGGCGTTCCAGCAGGGGAAAAATGCGAGATGGGAGAAAGAGGGAACCGGGCTGGGCCTCGTGATCACAAAACGGCTCGTCGAACTTCACGGCGGCAAGATCTGGGTCGAGAGCGAATGGGGAAAAGGGACGACGTTCTGGTTCCGGATTCCGATGGTTGTTCCGGGAGAAGTCGTTGAATCGGCCGATCAACTGCTTCGCGTGGTCGGTGAGCAGCCTCAGCTCCTCCCCAGCGGCGAGATGCCGCTCGTCCTCATTATCGAAGACAACCTGCAGGCGAGCCACCTCATCCAGATGTATCTGAAGGAAGCGGGGTATCGGACGGAGACCGCGAAAGACGGCTCCGAAGGGCTGGAGAAGGCGAAACAGCTCAAGCCCAACATCATCACGCTCGATATGATCATGCCGATCAAAGACGGCTGGCAGGTGCTGAAGGAGCTGAAACGGCATCCGATCTGCAAGGACATCCCGATCATCATCATCTCGATCACGGATGAGAAGAAGCTCGGGTTCAGCATGGGTGCCGTCGACTATTTTGTCAAACCGGTGAACAAAGAGGAACTCCTGGCGGCGATCCAGAAGCTCCCTTACCCGCTCACGAAGGAAAAACAGCACCCGAAGGTGCTCATCATCGACGACGACCCAACCGCCGCGGAACTTATTCAGGTCATACTGGAAAACGAAGGGTACGACGTCATCAAGACGACAAACGGCCGGGACGGAGTCAGGATGGCGGCCTCGGAATCGCCCGATCTCATTATCCTTGACCTCATCATGCCCGAGATGTCGGGCTTCAACGTGGCCTATCAGCTGAAACAAAACCCTCGCACGCGAAACACGCCGATCATCATTCTTACTTCCATGGATGTCGACGAAGATACGAAGGAGCAGATGCAGGGCTTCATCTCGACGATCATGAGCAAATCCCGATTCACTAAGAAGGACCTCCTCAGAGAGATCAACACAATCGAGAAGATGAAGTAGGATCGCCGGCCTATTTCACGACGATCATTTTCTTTCGTTCGATGATCCCGGGCGTTCGCAGTTCATAAACGTAAAGACCCGACGTCATGCTCGTCGATTCGAACGTGGCGCTGTATCTCCCGGCGGCACGATCCTCGTCGAGCACCGTGGCTATGGTCTGTCCCAGGAGATTATAAATGGTGAGCGTCACGCGCGCCGGAGTCGGCAGGTCGAACGAGATGTGCGTGATTCCGTTGAACGGGTTGGGGTAATTCTGTTTCAGCGCATAGGCCGCAGGCGGGCGATCGCCCTGGTTTGGGTTATCGATGAGGACACCCTGCCGGTAAAAGATTGCGCCGCTGATGCCGAGCTGCTTCGACCATGCGACATGAAGCAGGTTTCCGAAGATCGTGATCGACGGGCCGCCCGCGCCCGAGTCCGTAGAGGGAACATCGATGGGACAGAATGAAATCGCCTTATCGTTGCTGGGCCGGAGTCTCAGAGCACTTATTCCTCCGAAATCGTTATCCCACACAACGGAAACAAATTCCCGGTTCGCACCGATGGAAGGAAACACAGCCCCCCGTTGCTCCGAGATCTTCGCTTCCGGAAGCCAGGAGAGTCCGTTGTTGGCGCTGTGCCGGAGCAGAATATTGCCGCTGTCGTTCCACACAACGTAGAGATCCTTCCCGCCGTTGCCGGTGATTTTTGGAAAAAGTGAATTCGTAAAATCCTCGCGCGACAGGATCTCGGAAAATAGCCAGGTCGCGCCGAAATTTTCGCTCGTGTAGTAGATGACCTCCTTGGGATCCGAGCCGGGTACGCCAACGGCGTGAAGCTTCGTCGGTGTTGCGTGCATCGATGAGAGGGCCGGCATGTCGGAATTCCTCATCGTCCACGTTCTCCCGCTGTCCGAACTGACGAGCAGGCCGTGCTGGTTCGCCCGCTTGTTCAAATAATGCAGATAGATCAGATCCTTCGCCGTTTCAAGCAGGAGGGGAGTTGTGTTGGGAAGAAGCCTCTGTGCCGCTTGCCAGCTCACACCAGCATCCGAGCTTCGCATGATGACAGTCCCCGCAAATGTGTCGATGACGGCTTCGAATGCCACACAGACGTTCGTGCCGGAAGCGGAGATAAATCCCGGACTCGTTGCGGTGTCGAACGAACTCAATGTCGTCTGCGCACCGAAGCTTGCCCCGGCGTCGAAGCTGTGGCTGTACTGAATGCCGTCGTGTGATACCGTTCCGAAAAAATCGGTGCCGAACCAGAGAAGATGGACCGTGTCACCGGAAACCGCAATTCGCGGTTCGTTGTAAAATGCCGAATCTGTCGATACCTGAAGGACATTGGCCCAGTGCGTCGTGCAGTCAATCGATTGCGCCTTCGGATGATCGGTGAGGAGCGAAATGAGGACAAGCAGGATAACAAGTTGCAGCGGTCTCAGGGTGATCATGTGCTCGTGGTTAGGCAGATCGCGGATCTTAGTCGCTTTACTCCAAAAGTATACTGAGAAAAACAGTAATTCACAAATACGAGTAAGAAAGCGATAATCGGCTCAGACATCAGACGACGCATCGTTGCTGACATCTTGACTTTCGCCCAGCATTGTAGTAACTTTTGTGAGTTGGCTGCGGGGGAATCATCTCATTGAAGATGTTGTGCATGCTCAACGAACCTGCGTATATCCGCTCGGCGAGCAATTTCGTTTCGCGCTGTCTAACCACATCGAGAAAAGGAACGGTCTATGCTAAAACATGCTCAGTATTGCCTCCTTCCGTTTGTCTGGCTTGCTTCCTCAATAATCGTTCCTCTCGATATAATTGCGCAGCCTAAATTCCGGTCAAATTCCCAGGTCCTATCGTCGGCGTCAGGAGTATCCTGGGCCAAACGGGTTCATCAAGGTTTCAGTATGCAGGTCTGGCTGAGTAATCAGCTTGTCATGGGGATCGAGGCCTGGGGGAATGGGGGGGACGATGTGCCTCCTGAGCCAACTTGCGGAAGCGGCCTGGGGCTCGACTATCCAGCTGGTACGGGGTCGTGCATGGAGCATTTGTTCGGCGCCGGCCCGATGGTTGGGGCGATTGTGAATGGTGTGCGCCGAGTCTCTCAGGCTTACTCTGAAGATGGCAATCAGGCCTTCGCTCCCCGGCGAATCGACACAGCTCGCAGCAAAATCTGGTATACTTCCATTAATGACGATCCATTTCTGGACTACAACCTGAGTCCGCCGCGATCGTTGAGCACAACGGTCAATAGGAGAATTCAAAATGATGATGGCGATGGGAAGATTGATGAGGATGAGCTTGATGGTTTGGATAATGATGGTGATTGGAATCCAATAACAGATGACGTAGGGGCTGACGGATTGCCGGACAGTCTGGAAGCAAGCTGCGACGGCCAACTGTACGATCCTGTAACCAATCCCGACCCGGCTCAAGACAATTACGATGCCGTTCAGTTCGATAAATGTCGTGTTGATCCAATAACTGGAAATCCACTCCGCAAGAACGATAAGAATCACTATACGGAAAGCAATGGGATTCCTGATCATGGCGAACCGCACGTCGATGAAGATTACGGCGCCGTCTCCGACAGAGATTTTTATACGAGTTCAACCGACACGGTCACTGGCGTACCCGGTGTTCCTGCAACTAATGTGCCGATGGGGGCCAAAATATCTGCAAAGACTTATGCCTGGCGCGAAGTTGACGGCACGGTTTTCCTCGATTATTCCTTCATTGATATTGGACGAAATACCTGGACAGATACGTATGTCGGCATGTTCGCTGATATGGATGTGGGACCGATAAATGTTAGCGGCTATTATTTTCATAATTACGCCGCTTATGATTCTCTGACGCATACCGCTTACATTGCCAATCCCATCGACAGGGGGTCCACACCTCTCGGGCTGACCTTCCTCGGTGCGTCAAAACCTCTCGACTCGTTACAATTCATCTTTCAATGGTTTAATACAGGTGAGCTCGGATCCGACGATTCGATCACGTATACTTTGTTGAGCGGAAACGGTCCGTTCCAACTCATTAAGCCAAATCAGTCCCCAACGAACCCTACCGACAGTAAGGTCCTGTTGAGTCTCGGACCTTTCCAGATGCAACCGGGCGATTCGGTCAACGGTGTATTTGCTTTTGTCAGTGGCATGACAATAAAGGACATGTTGATCGCCGCCCGCCGCGCGCACCGCCTTTATGAAAGCAGATACTTTGTCTCTCCGGTCGTACATATTGATGATCACAGCAGCGGCGCACCCGTGAGAGTGTTCTGGGACGCGGTTCAACGTTCACCATACGGTCCGGTTGTCTCCTACCGGCTCTACCATGGAACAGCTCCCGGGATCTACACGGATACTCTCGCAACAGATAGCCTCGGGGCTACGGTCAGCGGGCTCCTTCCCGGCCCGATCCACTATTTTGCCGTCGCCGCCATCGATGACAAGGGGAATCGCAGCGCCCTTTCGGATGAAGTATCGACCTCACCCGGAATGGTGAGGAACGTGATAGCGGCTAGTCGACAGCTCGCCGTACAACTTCAATGGACCCCAAACAGCGATCTCGATCTTGCGGGCTACAATATCTATCGCCACAGCTCACTTGATAGTATCGACGTGAAGTTGAATCCTGCGTTGATTGACACGGCATTTTATCTCGATGAGCAAGTCTGGGGAGATCGAACATATTATTACAAGATCACATCGGTCGACATGGATGGGCATGAAAGTCAATTTTCCGATGAAGCAAGCGGCCACCTGATCCCCCCGGCGGCTCCATCGGCGTTTATTATTGGACCAGGCAAAACCTTTCTTCATCTCAATTGGGCCGTGAATAAAGAGGGAGACCTTGCCGGATATAACATCTATCGCTCGACAGGCGGCTCAAATTATGTGATGTTAAACGGAGGTCTCTGGCATGGAACTGATTATGTCGACAGTGCACTTCAGCAGGGTGCTGATTACTCTTACTATCTTGAAGCTGTTGATACAACAAGTGCTGTCAGTACGCCCTCTTCAACGCTCATCGAACGGACTGCGACGATGTCCGAAGGCATTCTCGTGATGAATCTTATGGATTACCCTGGCTCTTCCCTCAGTGATTCGGCCAGAACGTTCTACAACTCGCTCCTACAGAAATACAAACATTCGTTTTTCGCTTTTACTTCTCCGTTTCCGCCGTCCGTTGATCAGCTTGCAAGATTCTCATCCGTGATCTGGCTCTATGAACGGATGCCGCCGAGGTATTCTGATATCTTGCCTATAGGAAATTATCCTGGTTACTTGAAGGCCTACCTGCTGGGTGGCGGCAAGCTTTTGTTTATGGGGAGAAAATTGACCATATCGTCATTTCCACACTGGTTCAATTTCCTAAGAGATATCTTTGGGGTTAATGCCTTAACCGAAATCGACTCCACAGCTTCCTTTGTCGGCGCAGAGGGAGCCCTAGCGTTTCCAAGTCTCCAAGTAGATTCGCTAAAATTGATCTCCACCGGCGGAAGGATGAATTACGTTGAGCGTTTTCCCGGCGCCGATTCCGCCAGGGTATTGTATCGTTACATTTCGGATCCGTTTGATTCAATTGCCGATGGAAAACCGGTCGGGCTGCGGGCTCTGGATACAACGATGAAAGCGTACTATATGAGCTTTCCGCTTTACTACCTTGATTCATCAGGCGCAAGCAGCATGTTGGCGCGCGTGTTGAATGATTTCAATGAGGTCATCGTGGACATACGCCCGGAAACCCGCGCTATCCCCAAATCATATTATTTGTACGATCCCTATCCGAATCCCTTCAACCCGTCCACAAAAATGGAATTTGATGTGCCAGCAATCGTCGGTCTTAACATTACCATCTTCGATATGCTGGGAAGGGAAGTCGTTACCCTGGTGGATGCAAGACGAGAACCGGGGCATTACGAAATCTCATGGGACGCAGGTCAACAGGCAAGCGGTGTTTATTTTTGCCGGATGTCGGCCAACACTGATGCCTCGAAGTCGACACAGATACATGTGGAAACAAAAAAACTCCTTTTGATGAAGTAATCCAAAGGACCCTTTATGAAACCGCGCTTGTTCTCCGGCCTTCTATGGATCTGCCTTTGTTTGCTTTCGGCCGATTCGGCTTTTGGACAGTCAGGATGGGAGACAGTCCCGACTGGAACGGCCAACAGATTGCATGCCGTTTCCCCATGGCCTCGAGTCCAGTCGTATCTTAATCCGCCTCATCCTCTCATTTTCGCGGTTGGCGGCAGCGGCACGGTTCTGCGATCTGAGAACTCTGGGCAGTCATGGGAACTATTGTCAGGATCCCGTCCTCAAATGAATTTTGAATCATTGTCATTGCCGTTCGCCGACACGCTTTACTCGGCCGGCGAAGCAGGAAAAATAGCGAAGAGCACCGATCGCGGTCTGAATTGGCGCCTCTTGAACAGTGGAACATTACAGTCGCTCCACGGGATCTCAATGCCCGTGAATACGTCAATTGGTTTCGTGGCGGGAGATTCAGGGACAATACTCCGAACCATCGATCGAGGCGTTTCGTGGCCAAGAACCGTGGTGCCGACATTCAAAAACGTGCGATCGCTGGCTTTCGTTGAATTTCCAGTTCGCATCTGGGCATGTGGTGATTCCGGAACAGTTCTCAAGAAGGGATCGGGATTAAACTGGCTGCTGCAATCGGTACCAATCGCCTTTCAAAACGTAGATTTGAAATCCGTGTGCTTTGACTTGGATACCGGCTGGGTTGTCGGTGCAAAAGGCGCAATCATGAAGACGAGGAACGGAGGAACGAATTGGCTGCCACAAGTGAGCGGGGTGACCACCACCCTCCGGTCGGTATCTTTCTTGGACGGCCTTACCGGCTATGCGGTGGGCGACAGCGGGACAATTCTCAAGACGACTAATGGAGGAGCGGTTTGGACCAAACAATTGTCGGGAACCGAACTCAATCTCCTGGGTGTGAGCGTCATCGACGAACGAAGCGCAATTGTCGTGGGTGACAGCGGACTGATGCTCTCCACGAAGACGGGCGGCAATGCCTCCCCCTACGGCATTCTCTCCAGGACAAGTTTACATTTTGGATCCGTCGCCGTCGGTACACGGAAAACGGGGACCATCCTCGTTCAAAATGACGGAGTTCTCCCCTTGCAGGTGTCGCCAGTTGCTTCCGATAACGGCGTGTTCAACATTACACCTCCTCAAGCAACGGTTGGTCCCGGGGAAGTAAAAGCGTTTGAAATTATATATCTACCGGTCCAGACATCGCATGACTATGCGATCATTACATTTTTCAACAGTAGTCAGGGAGGCGTAAATTCGGTCACTGTCGATGGGATCGGTATGCCCGGAATTCCTCCCTCTGGCTGGTCGGTGCAGAATGCCAATCCTTTACTCCTGGCCCCGATGGATATCAGGTTCGTTGATTCAATGACGGCAATCTTTGTTGGCAAAAGCGGCGGAGTGATGACAACGAGCGATTTGTTTGAAACCTGGTCTCTCCGGTATCGGCAGGGTGGTGCGATGGGTGACCTGTACGCCCTTCAATTCGTCGACCCGCAGCATGGCTTCGCGGCGGGCGCCTATGGCACCATCATTAGCACATCCAACGGAGGGGCATCGTGGCAACAACAGGAGAGCAAAACAACAGAAGGCTTTTCTTCAATTGCCTATGCCTCTCCAACCCATGCTGTCGCAATAGGTTGGAATTACCCAAATCTTGCAAAAGGCCAGGTTGTGGGCACGACCGATGGAGGGAGTACCTGGAATTACCTTCTCAACCTCGCTGATACGATTCCCGGCGGTGTTGCCTTTCGGGATGCGAACAATGGATTCATTTCTTGTACATACAGGTTGAATTATCCAACCCTGCATCGTGATCACAAATTGCTTCGAACTACGGACGGTGGTCAAACGTGGAAAAATCAACCGGTATCAACGACCGGTGGACTCGGTTCCATCACGTTTAATGGCGCGAACGTGGGAATCATGGTGGCCGAAGGCGCGTTCCTTCGCTCAACAGATGGAGGCGAGTCATGGGACACCGCGAACGCCGGATTCCCCACCGCCGTTACAAATATCAGATTCCTGGATTCGGTCCGCGTGGTTATTGCGGGAGTGGGGTCGATCGTTCAAAGCTCCGATGCTGGTCTCACTTGGTCGACAACGTTAACAGAATCGCCCTCATTTGCGTTTACGTCGGTTGATTTTGGGACCCCGCAAAACGGCATGGCAGTGGGAAATGACGGTTACCGGTGGGCGATTTTCCTGACCACGGACGGCGGCAGCCAGTGGACTCGAAAATCCTTCACTGCTCAGTCGCGGCACCTGCATGGCGTTTCATCTCCTGTTCCCAATCGGTCGTACGCGGTCGGCGACAGCGGCACGGTCCTCCGGACCTCCGACGGCGGAAAGTCGTGGACAAGTCTATTCGATGGAACGCTCTATGAGAAAACAGGTGTGCCATTTTACGGCGCTTCCTTTCCCGATAGCACAAACGGATTCGTCGTTGGAGGATTAGGGAGCATCATTCACACTACGGATGGAGGTTCACATTGGACGGACCAATCGCTGAATACCTCCACTTTTTTCAGGGCCGTAACCTTCTATAACTCCCGGATTGGATATGCCGTTGGCGATGCCGGTCTGATCATTTATACATCCGATGGCGGAACTTCCTGGCTCATTCGATGGCCGGGCGTTGGCAGCAACTTCATGTCCCTCTCAGTCATTGACTCAAGCAGAGTTGTTGTCGCTGGCGCCGCAGGAACAATGTTTCGTACGGTCGATGCAGGAGTACACTGGGAACAACTGAATGCGGGAACGTCGCAATCGATCATCGGGCTCTCATTCACGGATGTCAGTATCGGCGTCGCCATAACTGACGTGGGCGATATTCTCCGCACAATCGACGGCGGAGTCCATTGGACAAGCCAAAACAGCGGTGTTGCGGGGATGCGTTTATCGGCAGTTTCATTTTCAAATCCGGACGTCGGATGGATCGTCGGTGAAGCTGGATTAATCATTCGGACTACAGATGGCGGGCAGAACTGGACGTCCCAGTCAGGTGCGACTCCGTACAATGTTAATGCAATCGCCGTGAACAGTGTAAACAGTGCGACAGCAGTGGGGGATTTTGGGACGGTGCTCCACACAACGACCGGAGGCATCATATCGGGAGTTGAAAGAATGGGGCGGGAAGCGAATTTGCCGGCGACCTTTCGCCTTGAGCAAAACTACCCCAATCCGTTCAACCCGGCAACAAAGCTGTCATTTGTCATTCGTAGTTCGTCATTCGTAACGTTGAAGATCCATGATGTGCTGGGGAGGGAAGTTGCAACCCTGGTGAACGAGAAGAAGGAGCCGGGCGAATATGTGGTGAGGTGGGATGCGAACGAACTCTCAAGCGGAGTCTACTTCTACCGGCTTACTGCAGATCATTTCGTAGAAACAAAAAAAATGCTTTTGATGAAATGACTCCCTATCAGCAACGATGGTCGGTTTGGAAGTGATATCTTCTTTCGCAATGAGCCGTGGCATACGCAGCTGGCAGAGGTCGCTATTGGTTGCCTCAGTGTGCGTGTTCTACGCCATCCCAGACTACGGCCAGCTCAACGGGCTCCACATCATCGGCCATCTCTATGCGCCCCACGGTAAATCACCCCAGAAGACGGAATTCTCCAGCTGCTGGGGCTGGGTATCACCTGATGGAAAAGAATACGCCTTCGTCAGCACGTACACGGGCACATCGATCGTCGATCTGAATGCAGATACCATGAAAGAGATCCAGTTTGTTCTCGGGCCGCCGTCCGGTTATTGTTATCGCGAGGTGAAGACCTACAAACATTATGCATACATTGTCACGGATTACCCGACAACGCTCCAGCCGTATGTCGGAATTCAGATACTCGATCTCTCGGGTCTTCCTGATACCGTCATTCTTGTCAAGGACACAATTTATGTTGACCCGGTCGATACGTCGAGAAACCTCCGAACGTCACATACGCTATCATACGCGGACGGGTACCTCTACTGCAACGGCAGCGCGAAATGGGGACCGGACGGGACGGTGATCCTCTCGCTCCTCAAGGATCCGGAAAACCCCGAACTTGCCGGTTCGTATGAGCCACAATATCTTCACGATACCTACATCCGTCACGATACGCTCTACGGTGCGGCCATCGCGACCGTGGGGGGTCTCTATGTTGTCGACGTCAAAGACAAGCTCAATCCGGTCCTTCTGGGGAAGATCACGTACACCGGGAGCGGCACCCACAATGCGTGGGCATCGATCGACGGGCATTATGCCTTTACTGTCGACGAGGTCGGGGGAACGACGCATGATATAAAGGTGTGGGCACTGGACAGCCTTCCAAATTCGGTGAAAGTCGCCGAGTGGTCGGCCGATCCGACACGACGTTCCGACCGACCGATACGAGCTTCACGCTGCCGGGTCCGGGGAGCCGACTCGCGAGCGGATCCTACAGATGGTTTGTGATGATCACTGATGAGTTCACCGAGGTTTCGAGCAAGGATACGTTTCAATTTACATATCAAGATCCTTTGGATGTCAAAGAGCCGAAAGGCATTCTTAAGACGTTCCTTCTCCATCAAAATTATCCGAACCCGTTTAATCCAACAACAGAGGTGTCATTCGATCTTCGTCATTTGTGTCGCTGACGGTGTATGACGTGCTGGGAAGAGAAGTCGCAACCCTGGTGGACGGCAGGAAGGAGGCAGGGGAACATGTTGTTACGTGGAATGCCGAAGGCGTCCCGAGTGGCGTCTATTTCTATCGCCTGGTTGCGGGTGACTTTGTTCAGACGAGGATGATGACGATCATCAGATAGTGGTGAGCAGAGAGTATGGAGGAGTTAACGGTGGCTTCATCCCGCATCGAACATCGCACATCGCACATCGCACATCGCACATCGTACATCGTACATCGAACATCGTACATCGCACATCGAACATCGCACATCGCACATCGAACATCGAACATCGTACATCGTACATCGAACATCGTATATCCCTACCTGCTAAACCCCAAACCTGAAACCTCAAACCTCAAACCTCAAACCCATGCTCTAACTCTCCGCTCCTTCTACTTGACTTTCTGGAAAAATCGTGCTAATTTGGCACAACCTTTAAGGGCAACAGAAGGTATCATTTTGGAGAGCGAATGGGAAAACATCTGATCCTATATGTCGATGACGACCGGGAAGTGCTGCAGTCGTTCAAAATAGGGCTTGAGGAGCGTGGATATAACATGCTGACTGCCGAATCGGGGGAGGAAGGGTTGGAATTGCTGAAAACCCACATGCCCGACCTGATCATCGCGGATCTTCGGATGCAGCCAATGAACGGCTTCGATTTGTTTCAGAATGTGAGAAAGAATGTGAAATTTGTCAACGTGCCGTTCTTTTTCCTCACCGCAGTGGATGATTTCCTTGCGCAGAAGTACGGGCAGAAGTTGGGGGTGGACGCGTATATCACCAAGCCTGTCGACATGGATAACCTTGACGCATTGATCAGCTCCAAGCTCTCTGTGAAGTAAGAAATTCGTTGGCCGTTGAGCGCTCAATCGTCAACAAGCCGGGGCAAGCGGTTTCATTTCGTCGATCTTCTCCGCGGGTGGGCCGTCATCGTCATGATCGAAACGCATGTTGCGAATGCACTCCTTCTCCCCGACATCAAAGATGGAACCCCGTTCAAGATCCTCACCTTCATCAACGGTCTCGTAGCTCCGTCCTTTCTCTTCTGTTCTGGATTCGCCTTTGCCATTTCCCTCCGCCGCAAATGGGAGGATTTCACTTCTTTTACGAAGGCATTCTGGCGATACGTCATTCGTCTTCTCTTTATCCTTGTCGTCGGGTATTCTCTTCACCTGCCGTTCTTTTCTCTTAAGAAATTGCAGGAGCTCTCCGATCCTGCGGCGTGGTCTCCATTCTATCAGACGGACATTCTTCAGACGATCTCGGTGACCCTGCTGCTCTTCACGTTTCTTATCGCTGTTCTCCGCAGTGAAAGATTCTTCCTGCTCTCTGCGGGTCTGATCGGCGCAACGTTTGTTTTCGCGGCGCCGATCGTCAGGGAGATGGATCTCGGGAACCTCCCCGTCTGGCTTCAGCCGTACCTGACGATGAAGGTGAAGTCCCAGTTTCCGCTCTTCCCATGGTCCGGCTTTCTCATCGCGGGGTTGATGGTCGGGTACGGGTACATCCGGGCAAATGGTGCGGAGCGAGGGGATGTTTTCATGAACCGATTGTCGCTGGGAGCTGTCGCAGCGATCGTCCTCTCTCTCATCGTCGAGGTTGGTCCGGTGACGGTCTATCCGAATCATGACTTCTGGCGTGCGAGCCCGGAATTCTTCTTCGTCCGCGTCGGGATCGTGCTGCTGTTGATGTACATGCTCTGGTGGAAGGACAAACGCGCTGCTGCGCCGGGCCAGATGTTCGTAGCGCTCTTCGGTCAGGAATCGTTGATCGTCTATGTCACCCATCTCCTGATCGTCTACGGGTATACCTACGAATTCAGTTTCATCCGGCTGTTTGGCCCCACGCTTAATTATCCCACGGTGTTCGGGTTGTTTGCCGCTCTCACGCTGGCGATGTTTCTCCTTGCATACGTCTGGCACGCGATGAAGGGATGGAACAAGAGAATCTCCCGGTACATCCAGTTCGCCGTCCTGGCCGGGATCGTCGTGGCGTTTCTTCTGAAATCAGGCTAACGCTTCAATGAGCGGGGGAGGAAGCGAAGATTACCTATTGGGGAGGCCGTCGAGCTTCCAGCGTTTCATCTTCTCGAGCATCCCGTAATCGGTGAGGTCGTAATGGATCGGTGTGACCGAAACGTAATTTTTCTTGACGGAGATCTCGTCGGTCTCATCCGATCGATCGATGATCTCGAGTTTTCCGGTGAGCCAGAAATATTCCTTGTTGTTCGGGTCGCGCCGGACGTCGAAGGTATCATCCCAACGTGTTTTTCCCTGTCGTGTCACCCGAACCCCTTTGATCTCTTTCTCTTCCACGGCAGGCACGTTGACGTTCAGCAGAGTTGCCTCCGGCAGGCCCTCGTGTGAAACAAATTGCGTGAGCCTCCTTGCGAACTTTGCCGCGTAGGCGAAATTGGCCTCACCCCAGGTCGCGAGCGAGATGGCGATCGAGGGAATGCCCAGGACCGTCCCTTCGGTGGCGGCGGAGACCGTGCCGGAGTAGATGATATTGATGCCGGTGTTTGAGCCGTGGTTGATGCCGGAAACAACGATGTCGGGCGGCAGGCTGAGCAATGACCGGATCGCGAGCTTGACGCAGTCGGCAGGGGTGCCCTCGACCGCATAGCCGAAAAAATCTCCGTTCTTGACGAAGTCGGTCACACGGAGCGGATAGTTCACCGTGATGGCATGTCCAACGGCGCTCATCTGCTTGTCGGGCGCCACGACGGTGACGTCGCCGATCTTTTTCAATTCTCCGACGAGCGTATAGATCCCCGGCGCATCGATCCCGTCATCGTTGGAGACGAGGATCCTCAGTTTTTTCTTCAGCGTGCTCACCCTGACGCTCAGTAACTCTCTTTCCCGGTGGGGAAGTTCTTTGACTTGACGTCGTGGATATACGTTCGGAAGGCGGCCCGCATCGTCTCGGCGAGCTCGGCGTAGCGTCGGACAAACCGCGGCTTGAACTCTTCGGTGAGGCCGAGCATATCATAGACCACGAGGACCTGTCCGTCACAGTGCGGTCCGGCGCCGATGCCGATGGTGGGAACGTCGATCGACCGCGTTACTCGTTTCGCCAGCGAGGCCGGGATCTTTTCAAGGACGATCGCAAACACGCCTGCGTCGGCGAGGACCCGGGCGTCCTCGAGGAGTTCATCCGCTTCGCGTTTCGTCTGGGCGCGGACCTCATAGGTGCCGAACTTATTGATCGCCTGCGGCGTGAGCCCGAGGTGCCCCATCACCGGAATACCGATCTTCACAAGATGTTTCACGATGTCGGCAATATAGGCGCCTCCTTCAAGCTTTACCGCGCCGACACCGACCTCTTTCATGATGCGTCCGGCGTTTCTGACGGCATCGTCGATGCTCGTTTGAAACGACATGAACGGCATATCGACCACGATCAGCGCGTTCCTGACGATGCGCTTGACCGCCTTGGCATGATAGATCATATCATCGACCGTCACAGGGAGCGTGGTTTCGTACCCCTGTACGACATTGCCCAGCGAATCTCCGACGAGGATGATGTCGATGGCGACCTGGTCGAGGTACTTTGCCACCAGATAATCGTAGGCCGTCAGCATCGCGATTTTCTCTCCTGTTTCCTTCATCGTCATCACCGTTTTTGTGGTGACAACCCGTGGTCGTTTCTGCGATTCCTTCTTGTGAGGCATAGGATGAGCCTTCAGGGTCAGTGATCAGATCGTTGATGCAGAGGCGACGGAGATCGTCGGATCTTCAACGGCGGAAAATGGAATATCCCACGCCAGAGCGCATCCCCTTATCATCCCATCGGCCGCTTCCTCAAATGAAAGTGGCCGGCCGAGGATGCTCCGTGCGTCGATGGTATGTTGACTCAGCCGATCTTCGATCAGAGATCTTGAATCGCTGAAGAGCGGCGAGAGGAATTTGACGATATCGAGATGATGCGAATCGAGGAGGAGCGAACCATGCTGAAGAACAACGCTGCCATAGCGTCGCTGTGCGCTTCCGATGAGTTTCTTCCCCTCAAACTGTATTTCGCTTTTCGCGGAACCTGAGAAGCAAGCGACGGACGCCGGCTGCCGGTAAAGTTCGTTGAAGTCCGGGCTCGCATCGGTCATCTGCGCCCGGATGCCCAAGAACCGAAGACCTTCAAGAAGGCCCTTATTGATCCAGTGGTAGATCTCTCTGGGGCTGTGGTCCCGGCATGACGTCACGACACAGTAAGTGAGCTCTTCTGCGTGGAGTATGGCGCGCCCGCCGGTGGGGCGGCGGACGATGTCGAGGCCCGCCTGCCGCATGCTCTCGAGGTCGAAATCATCCATCGATTGATTTCTGCCGATCGAGATGGCATGAGGCTTCCAGCCATAGAGGCGGAGGATGGACAGATCATCGCCGGATCCGGCGCGCTCCGCAAGCCGTTCGTCAAATTCCATGTTCCAGGCGGCTGGCCCAAAGCCTGTGTTCATCACCTGCCACGTCATTTGCGTCTCCAGATAATTCCCCGCTTACTCTTCTCGATGAATTCTACGACGTGCCGCACATCGTCCGTCATCTCGATTTCGTTCTTGATTTTCTCAAGTGCCTGCGTGACGTTGAGACTCGAATTATAGATCACCTGATACACTTTGTCGAGAAGGTCGACCGTTTGCTGGGGGAAATTCCTTCTCTTCAAACCGACGATATTCAATCCATTAAATGAGAGCGGCTCCTGACCCGCGAGGACGAACGGTGGGACGTCCTTCGTTGCGCGGAACCCGCCGCCGATCATTGCATGTTTTCCGATCCGTTCGAATTGGTGGATGGCAACGAGCCCGCCGACCACGACATAGTCCTCGATGACGACGTGGCCGGCCATGTTCACGGCATTGGCCAGTATGACGTGGTTGCCGATCGAACAGTCGTGTGCGACATGGGCGTATGCCATGATGTAGCAATGGTTGCCGACGGTTGTTCTACCCCTCGCGTGCGTGCCGCGGTTCAATGTTGTGTATTCGCGGATCGTCGTATGATCGCCGATTTCAAGAGTCGAAATTTCTCCATGAAATTTGACATCCTGCGGATTTGTTCCCAGCACCGCCCCGTGATGAATCCTGCATTCTTTGCCGACGCGGCTGCCATTGGCGATCAACACGCTCGAGCTGATGCAAGTGCCGGCTCCGATGACGACATCCTCTTCGATGATCGTGAAAGGTCCGACGCTGACGTTGTCTCCCAATTGCGCCTTGGGGCTCACTATTGCATGACTATCGATGGTCGTGCTCATGACGAGAGCTTATGATGGCAGAGATGTCTTGATTGATTCCTGCTGGCGGGCGCCCTGTTTCTCACCGTTATCGTTCCGGTCGACGATCGCCGCGCTCAGGTTCGCCTCCGCGACAAGCTCGCCATTCACGAACGCCTTCCCGGCGAGCATGGCGATCTTTGAGCGGCGGTTTTCCAGGACAACTTCAAGCACGAGCTGGTCGCCGGGGACCACGGGCTTTCTGAATTTCGCATTGTTGATCGTGGTGAACATTGCGAGCTTGCCTTCCGGATTTTCGAGTCCGTTGAGAAGAAGAATGCCGCCCGTCTGTGCCATCGCTTCAAGAATGAGCACTCCCGGCATGACGGGTCGTCCCGGAAAATGGCCCTGAAAGAACCAATCGCCCACCGAGACGTTCTTCACGCCGATGATCCGCTTGTCGAGCTCGAAGTCGATGATCTTGTCGATGAGGACAAACGGATACCGATGCGGCAATATTTTCTGCAGCGCGACCGCATCGAAGACAACGCCTTCCTTCTTTTCATGCTGATATTTCTTGACGAGCGCCTTCTGCTGGTAGAGTTTTCTGATCTTCCGCGCAAATTCCACGTTGCTTGCATGACCCGGGCGGGCGGCGAGCACCTGTGCCTTCAGCGGTGCGCCGATGAGGGCGAGATCGCCCATGAGATCAAGGAGCTTGTGACGTGCCGGTTCATTCTTGAATCGGAGCGATTTATTGTTGAGGATGCCCGTTTTTCCCATGACGACGGAATGAGAGATCCCAAGCTTCGTCATGATCCGCCCAAGCTCGTCGTGGGAGATGTCCTGATCAACGATGACAATGGCGTTATCGAGGTTCCCCCCTTTGATGAGGCCCCGTGCGTGCAGCGTTTCAACTTCATGAAGAAAACAGAACGTCCTGGCGGAAGAGAATTCATCGATGAATTCCTTCTCAAGATTGAAGAGACCGGTATGCTGGCTGCCGAGCGCAGGGTTCTGGTAATCGATCATCACCGTCAGCCGATAGTCGTCGGTGGGGAGAGCGACGATATCGACTCCGTTCTTCTCGTCCGTGTAACGGACCGGCTGGTCGATGATGAGATAGTCTTTCGGTGCATCCTGGATGACAAATTCGGCCTTCAACAGCGCGTCAACAAACGGCCTGGCGCTCCCGTCACAGATCGGGGGCTCGATGTTGTCGAGCTCGATGAGGATGTTGTCTATTTGAAGTCCGACGATCGCCGCGAGGATATGCTCGACGGTGTGCACCTTCACATCGCCGAGACGGAGCGTCGTGCCCCGAGCCACCTCGTCGACAAGCTCAACGATCGCCGGGATCTCCGGTTTTCCCGGAACATCCACCCGGCAGAATTTGACGCCGTGATTGACCGGCGCCGGCTTGAACGTCATCGACGTTGTGACGCCGGTATGCAGACCGGTGCCCGACAAGGAGACGGGATGTTTAATGGTTCGTTGCTGTACCAGCATAGCTCCCTTTCATTGGTTCTGATTATTGTCAGACGTCTTGCCGATCTGCCGCTCGAGTTCCTGGAGGCGCCGTTCGATGTTCCGCATTTCCACGAGCAGTTCGGGAAGCTGTTTCAACGCAGCATCCATTCGCAATGATTGCTGCAACTCCCGGGCCGGATAGCCAAAGTAGGTTTTTCCTTGCTCGGTCACCGATTTGGCAACTCCCGATTGCGCCCCGAACGTTGTCCGATCGGCGATCGTGAGATGGCCCGCGAACCCGACTTGCCCTGCGATGAGGCACTCTTTGCCGATTTTTGTGCTGCCGGAGATCCCAGATTGAGCCGCAATGACCGTCCGCTCGCCGATGACAACGTTGTGGGCGACCTGGATCAAATTATCGAGTTTGACCCCCTTCTCGATCCGCGTTTCGCCGATCGTGGCCCGATCGATCGTGCAATTGGCTCCGATCTCAACGTCATCTTCGACGACGACGATCCCGCGCTGGGGGATCTTCTCAAATGTCCCGTCTCCTTTTGGAGCAAAACCAAACCCGTCGCTCCCGATGACCGTTCCGGAATGAACGATGACCCGATCGCCGATGACACACTGCTCGCGGACCGCGACATTGGCATGGAGCGTCGAGTCGTGGCCAAGCCGCACGTCATCCGCCAGCACGGTGCATGGATAGATCGAGACGTTGTCGCCGATGACCGATCTCTCACCGATGACGACATGGGCTCCGAGGGCGACGTTACTGCCGAGCTTCGCCGTCGACGCGATCACCGCTGTGGCATGGATCCCTCTCGGCAGCGGAGCGGCCGGAGGATGAAACCTGTCGATGAGCTGGAGGAACGCGAGGTATGGGTCGCTGACGCGCACAAGGGCGGGAGGGTCCTGTCTGCGGTCGAGCTCATCAAAATGTGCATCCCTGCTGACAAGGATGGCGGAGGCGCCAGTCGATGTCAGGTACTTTCGGTATTTGGGGTTCGCGAGGAACGTGAGGTCTCCGCGCCCCGCCTCCTCGATCTTCGCCAGGCGGGCGATGTCCGTGTTGCCGTCACCGGCCGTCTCGCCGCCGACAATCTTACATATCTCGGAGAGCTTCATTTCTATTTGCCGAACGTTGAGAGCCTTTCGAGGACTTTCGCCGTGAGATCGTACTTGTCTTTCGAGTACATGAGGATGATGTCGGCGCTCTTGTCGAAGACGTAATCGTAGTCGTCCTCCTTGGCGATGTCCTGCACGACCTTGAAGATCTTGTTCTGGACGGGCTTCATCAGTTCGCTCTGTTTGTTGAACAGCTCGCCGTTTTGCCCGAACTTCTTGTTCCGGTAATCGGAAATCTTCTTGTCGAGATCCTGCAGCTCTTTCTCCGATTGAGCGCGGAGCTGGTCGGTGAGGATCAGCTTCTTCTTGTCGTATTCTTCATACTTCTTCTGCCAGCTGTTCTGCATTTTGGCGAGCTCACCCTGCCAGTCGGCGAGGAGATTATCGATCTGCCGCTGAGCGTCCTGCGCTTCAGGAAGCTTTTCCATGATGGCCGCAGAATTGATCCATCCAATTTTCTGCTGGGAAAGGGAAAGTGTCGTTGTGCCGGCGATCATGAAGATCGCGGCAATGAACCGCATGTGATATTTCATAAACGGCCTTCGAGAGATGTTATTTGCCTGTTTTTGGGACGCCGCGCTTCAGGCGGTCGATGAGTAAGTTCGTGTAATCGTATTTTTCGTCGCCGTAGAGGAGAACCGTGATCTGTTCGTTGCGATCGAAGATGAACTGCAGCTTTTCCTCTTTGGCAACCTGCTCGATCACTTTCAGCACCTTTTTCTTGATGGGGCCGAGGATCGAATCGGTGGCAGCGGCAAGCTCGCCGTCGGTTCCGAATTTCTGCTGGCGGTATTGGATCCCCTTTTGCTGAAGGAGGTTGAGCTCTTCCTCCTGAGATCTCTTTTCCGCTTCGGGCATAAGTGCCTGTTTCTTCTTGTAGTCGTCGAATTTCTGGTTGAGCTCAGTGCTCATGCGTTCCAGATCGGCCTGCCATTGTTTCGCCATGGCGTCAAGTTTCTTGTTCGCATCCTGCGCTTCGCGGTATTCGAGAAGGATTTTCGATGAATTGACAAATCCGATCTTCGCCTGTTGTCCGCTGACGTCGTTCAGTGCCAATGCGCAGCAACCGAGAGCAAAAAAAATGACAAGAGAGATTTTCTTCACGTGGTCCTCGTCCAAATTGTGAGTGGATGGTGTATTCGTTGGTGAATCAAAAGCCTCGTCCGAACTGGAAATGGAATTTCCATCCTTCAGCGCTTGCGTCCTTCGAAAAAACATGGTCGGCGCCGTAGCCGTAATCAAAACCGATCAACCCGATCGGCTGGATCAGCAATCGCGCGCCGAATCCGAAGGATCGCTTCAGATCAAGAAGGTCGGTGTGTTTGAAATCCTCAAAGACGTTTCCCGCCTCGGCGAAACCAAGGACGTAGATCGGAATCGGGTTCAGGGCGAGGGCGACACGGAGCTCCAGGGTATGCTTCGTCATGACGCTCCCCCCAAGCTCTCTGCCCTGTGCATCGAGCGGGCCGATGCTTCGATCCTCATATCCCCGCAGCGGCGTCGTTTGAAGATAGCTGAGCCCCGTGCCGCCCATGTAAAAGTATTCGATGAACGGTATGTTGGGGCTGTCTCCGATCCCGTTGAGATATCCGAGAGACGTCGATGTGAACAGCACGAGCCTCGATGTGTTGAACAGAGGCGTGTACCAGTCTGCGTTGAAGAGCCACTTTTGAAAGCTGACATCGCCCGGGAGTATGCCCCCCGAAAGCTCCGCGAGGAGCGAGACGTTCGAACCGGTGGCGGGGAAAATCGGACTGTCGGTGCTGTTTCGTGAAATGACCTGCGTCAGGCTGTGCTGTGAATGGAGGCCGAGCGTATAGTAATTGAAACCTCCGTTGTCGTGGACATTGTTGCGTTGAAATTTGTACGTCCAGTCGATGCGGAAATAGTTATCCGGCCACTTCAATCTGCCGCGGCCGATGCGCAGGGAGAGGCCGGTCTGCTGCAGATCGGCGTAGAAGACCTGCCGTGTATCAAAGAGACTTATGCCGAGCGTGGTCGGCGAATCGTACAGCCACGGCTCAGTGAACCCGAGAGAAAACGTCCGGAACCGGGCGCCTTCGCCGAACTGCCAGTCGAAATTGAGAACCTGTCCGGCGCCCCCCAGAAGCGGGTCGGAAATGGAAAAGTTATTGATCGTGAAGCCGAGTGCTCCGGTGACGCCGAATGCCCCGCTGTATCCGACCGAGGCGTTGACGTTGTCGCTCGACTTTTCCTCAACCTGATAGACGAGATCGACATTCTGATCGTCAACGAGACGAGGCTCGGGTTTGAGCTTTTCAGGATTGAAGTAATTCAATTGCTGCAGCTGGCGCAGGCTCCGGATCACGGCAGCCCTGCTGAAAAAATCCCCGGGCCGGGTGAACAACTCGCGGCGAATGACGTTTTCTTTCGTCTTCTTGTTGCCGACGATGTCAACCTGCCTGACGCGGAACTGATTATGCTCGTAGACATGGACCGTGATGTCAAGGCTGTCGTCTCCGACGCGCTGGACCTCCGGGTCGAGCCGAAACTGAAGATAACCGTTGTCAAGATAAAGGGATCCGACGTCCGTCTGCTCCTGGTTGGCGTGAAGGTTTTGATCGAATCGGTCTTCGTTGTAGACATCACCGGGGCGAAACTGCAGCCGATCGGTCAGGATCTCCGCTTTATAGACCGTATTGCCGTCCCAGGTGATGTTGCGTATCTTATACTGTGCTCCTTCATGGACATTTACCAGAACGGAAATTTTCTTTTTGTCCGCACTGTACCAGGTTGAATCTGAAACGATCTCACCGTCGAGGTAACCATTCTTACGGAAGAACTTCAGCACCTTCCGCTTGTCCGCCTCGAATTTCCTGGTGTCAAATTTCGGATGCGACCAGAAATGCCACCACGTTTTCTCCTTCGTGTCGTCGAGCTCCCCTTTGAGGTCGTCCTCATTGAAGGACTTGTTGCCGGCGAACATGACTTTGTCGATTGTCACCGCCGGTCCTTCCTCGATCTTTATTCCAAGGATGATGCCGGTGCCCTTCGTCGAATCTTCCGCGATCGTCTGGGGGGTGATCTGAGCAAGAAGATGGCCTTCCTCCTCGTAGAGTTTTTTGATCTTGCCGACGATGAGAGTGATATCTTCCGGCGTCACGATCTGTCCTTTGACGACGGCGACCTTCTTCATGATATCGTCTTCACCGAGATCATCTCTTCCTTCCAGTTCGACCCTCACGAGACGGGGATACTCGCGGAGTTTGATGAGGAGATAGACACCGTTGTCCACCTGGTTTTCCGAAATGATCTGGACGTCGGAAAAAATTCGGAGCGCCCAGAGCTGGTGAATTGCCTTCCGGATCTGTTCGCCCGGCAGGGTGATCTCGTCGCCGATTTTCAACCCCGAATGTCCGATAATGGCTTCGGGCGTCGTGCCGCCCCTGGGATCCAGTCCTTCGACGGAGAGCCCGAGGATCTTGAACACCTGAGGAGTTGTCCGCTGGCAGTAGGCCCCGGAAAGGCCGCAAAGGGCCCAGAGGATGGAGAAGAGGATAAGATGACGCAAGATGTTAGATCCCTGAGACACGTTTGAAAAATTTAGCGACGAATGAAGAACCCGATTTGTCGGCGTGGATTTGTTCGCTCACCATGCCAAAACGCCGTTCGCGCCGCTGGTATGCCTCGATGGCCTTGTACAGTTCGGCGCGGCGGAAGTCGGGCCAGTAGCAGTTGCTGATGACAATTTCGGAATACGCGAGCTGCCAGAGGAGAAAGTTGCTGATGCGAAATTCGCCGCTCGTCCTGACTAGCAAATCAGGATCGGGCGTCGATCTGGTGGAGAGATGCTCGGAGATAAGGCGATCGTCGATCGATGCCGGATCAATTTTTCCATCCCGGACCTCCTGCGCAAGTTCCTTCATCGCTCTGGTGAGATCCCACCGTCCGCTGTAGCTGAGCGCCAGGAGCAGGTTGAGGCCCGTATTGTTTTTTGTGCGCTCAATCGCATCGATGAGCTCGTCCTGAACCTCACGCGGCAGCGCCGATGTCTCTCCGATGGTCTGCACGCGCACATTGTTCTGATGAAGCTTGTCGGTCTCATCGCGCAGCGCCCGCATCAGCAAGCGCATGAGCAGCGAAACCTCATCCTGCGGCCGCTTCCAGTTCTCTGTCGAGAACGCGTAGAGCGTCAGATACTTCACGCCGAGTTGTCCGCACGCTTCAACGGTGTCCCGGACCGATTCCACCCCTTCGTTGTGTCCCGCGATCCTTGGCAGCCCTCGCTTTTTGGCCCATCGGCCGTTGCCGTCCATGATGATCGCAATATGGCACGGTATGTTGCCGCCCAGCTTGAGATTGTCCTGGAGAGATTGGTCTGCTGTCAAGGTCAGGCTGGTGCCGGAAGTCGTAATGCCGTTTTTTTTCTTTGAATTCAAAGGAAATGTGCTGAACCGTCTTAAAATTTAACTCATTTTGCCCAGAAAGTCAAGGAATTCAATTATTTCCCATAGTTTGTATGATTTTTTTCGATAACAAGTTCCCATCCAACATCGGTCGACGACTCGGGAAATTTCAGTGGCGATCCCCCAGCCGATGGAAGATGACCGACCGGTCAGCGACAGAATTTCATTATCAATTCGATCGCGCGTTCCTGATGGAATGCCGCCGCTGCAGAAAAGTCCGAACATGCTCCGGACGTATCCCGGTTCTGGAGTCGCATGATGCCTCTGTTGAAATAAGCGTCGGCATACTCCTTTTTGATCTCGATCGCCCGCGAAAAGTCTGAAATCGCCGCATCTATCTGCTGCATGTGACCGTAACTTGTGCCCCGGTTGTAATAGGCGAGCGCATGCCCCGGATCTAATGAAATCGCCGACGAAAATTGCTTCACCGCCTGACTGTACTCTTGTCGTTTCAGATAAATGTTTCCCCGGCCAATGTATCCGCTTGCCTCGTTCGGCGCCAACTGAACCGCCTTCTCATAATCCGTCATTGCTTCGCTGTATCTCCCCAGCTGAAAATAAGCAGATGCCCTTCCACGATACGCATCAGGCACCTTGTCGAACTGAGTCAGAACGTCTGTCCAGAGGGACACACTGTCGCTCCAGACCGTACACCTCTGCCATGTCAGAATGCAGAACCAGACGGCCCAGGCAATGAGGAGAGCCGACACGATCTTCGCGCCGGCAGGATATCGTCTCAGGAGCTTTCCTTTCGCGAACGAATATCCTTCCGCAACGAGGTAGCAGAACCCAACCAACGGAAGATAGCTCCACCGGTCCGCCATGAGAGCCTTGCCGACCGGCACGAACTGGAGGACGGGAAGCACCGTGATGCCAAAGAAAAAAATCCCGACGAAAATCTTGCGGGTAAATTGAAGGGAGAACACTGCCACAAAGAGTACCATGAGAGAGAGCGCCGCGAAGATCCAGAAGGAATCCGGCAGCGAGCCCGCCGAGGTTGGGGGAAACGGGTAGAATGCGGAGAGATGGATCGGTAGAAACGATTTTGAAATGTATTGGACGAACGCGTGGCTGCCGACGAGAATTCGTTCGAGCCAGGTGTAGGCGACGGTCGGCTTGAGGGCGAGCGCCTCTTGCTGAGCGTATGCGCCGATGGCGCCGAGAATAAGTCCGAGGATAAAGAACGGGATCTTTTCGATCAGAGCAGTGCGATCAATTTTCCGGCCGTCGAGGAAATCGATGAGCAGCAGGACAAACGGCAAGGTGACAGCCATCGCCTTGGAAAGAAGCGCGAGCAAGAAGAACAGCAGGGCAAGAGAATACCATCCCTTCGTGCGGCGGCGAGATGAAAACGCGGAGTAGGCGATCAATGAGAGTAGAAAGAACAACGTGTAGAGGAGATCCTTCCGCGATGAGAGCCATGCCACCGCCTCTGCATGGAATGGATGGATCCCGAACAGCAGCGAGGCGATCAATGAGATTTCGACATTTTTCGAGATCAAGAGAACGAACAGTGCAACAAGCGCGCTGTTGAGGAGATGGAGGAAAAGGTTGTCGAAATGGTAAAGCCGGGGCTGCGCCTGCACCAGATGATATTCGATGGCATACGAGAGCAGTGTGACCGGTATGTAACCTCCCATGTACTGCGGCGTCGTGAACATCGTGCCGACCGATGTGAGCGACAATGGCGTGATGAGCGGATTGTAGATGATGTACGCCTCATCGTCCAGGTTTGTGAAGTCATTCCACAGAGTGGGGGAATGAGAGATGAACGCGACGAGAAGGATGAGAAGAAGGAACGAGACGAATCTCTTGCCCAGTTTGATCTCCGGTGGCAGAACGTGACTCAGCATCGATGATGGTGTTTTGACTTTCCTTCTCGAAAACGATATATTGAATCGCAAGATACGACTTCACAATCATTCTTACAACAGAGGGATCACGCGAAATGGGAATGCCGAACATGCAGGGCGTCATGAAGCAGATGCAGAAGATGCAGGAAAAGATGGCTCAGGTGCAGGCCGAGCTGGAGCAAAAGAGTGTAACCTCTGAATCGGGTGGCGGAATGGTGAAGGTGACCGCCAACGGGCGCCAGCAGGTGACGAAGATCCGGATTGAGAAAGAAGTGATCAATCCCGACGATTCGGAGATGCTCGAGGATCTCGTCGTCGCAGCGGTCAACAAAGCGCTTGAGGAGTCGCAGAAGATGGCCCAGGACGAAATGTCGAGAGCGACGTCCGGCCTGCTGCCGAATATTCCCGGTCTCAATCTCCCCGGCTTCTGAACCTTTTTTTGACTTTTTACTTGTCCAATGCTCTCCACCTCCGACTCTCTTAATCAGCTCGTCGAGGAATTTTCCAAACTTCCCGGCATCGGCCGAAAATCTGCCCAGCGTCTGGCGCTCTATGTCCTGAAAATGTCGAAGGACGAAGTTGCCGGGATTGCGCAGGCGCTCGTCAATGTGAAAGAAAAAATTACCTACTGTACTTCCTGCTGGAATTTTACGGAACAGGACCCTTGCGGGATTTGCGCGAGTCCGAAGAGAGAGCGGGGTCTCATCTGCGTGGTCGAGGAACCGAACGATGTCATCGCCCTTGAAAAGACGAACGAGTTCACCGGGCTTTACCATGTGCTCGGAGGTTCGCTCTCGCCGCTCGACGGAATCGGTCCGGAAGATCTCAAGGTCAAGGAGCTGCTCACGCGAATTACGCCGGCGGTGAAGGAGGTTATCCTTGCGATGAATCCGAACATCGAAGGGGAAGCGACGACGATCTATCTGACGCGCCTGCTGAAACCGCTTGGCGTGGAAGTGACGAGACTCGCGCGCGGCATTCCGATCGGCGGCGATCTGGAGTTTGCCGACGAAGCGACGCTCGCCCGTGCGCTGGAGGGCAGAGTTTCTGTCTGATGAACGCAAAGGTCTTATCGCTCATCGTCGTTGCGGTACTGATCGCAGGCTGCGATCTTTTCCAAACGCGTGATCCCGCTCCGCCAAGCCAGGGAACATCGTGCAACCTGACGCCCGACGATCATGAGATTGTCCTGAAAAACCTCCGGTGCGCCATCACGGAGACTAATGTCGATAACTACATCAGATGCTTCGTCGACACCGTCCTGCGTCAGTATCTCTTTGACCCGTCCCCTGAAGAACAGTCCAAATTTACGCAATGGAATCTTGAATCTGAGCGACGTTATTTTCAGAATATGGTTGCGGGCGTCAACGGAACGCCGGTGCTCAGCGATTCACTCCTGAACAAGATCGTGACGCCGGGACCTCCGGCCTCGGCTGTCTATTTTCTCAACTATACGTTGTTTGTTCCCCATCTGGATCCCCGCGCGCCCCGACTCGTGCGGGGGAGCATGGAGCTCTATTTCGTCGAAGACAGTCTTCATCGCTGGTCGGTCTATCGCTGGGTCGATAAGAAAAACACAAGCGATTCAACCTGGAGCTATTTAAAAGCATGGTTCAATCGTTGACCGGGCGGCGGACCGGACTCTTTGGACTTCTTGCGGCAGCCATGATGACGACCGGTCTCAGCTGTCTGAATCCGTTTGCGCCGCGGCTCGATACAAATCTTCAGGCGGATCTGTGCAGCGATCTGACGAAGATCGATAACGTTCTCTGCGTGTTTCGGAATTCCTATTCGTTCAAGGATACGACATTATACGGTTCCCTCCTTGCGCCGGAATTTACATTTATCTACAGGGACTACGATCGCGGCGTCGACGTCTCATGGGGAAGGGATGAAGAGATGAGGACAACGTATGGGTTGTTCCAGAATGTGGAGTCGTTGACGCTCATCTGGAACAATGAAATTCCGATCAGCGTCTCGGACACGAGTTCTTCGATCCAGCGGGCATTCAACCTCACGGTGACGTTCAATCCGAGCGACGTCACGCGCGTCGACGGCAATGCCATCCTCACGTTCACGCGTTCATCGATCAACGACGCGTGGAAAATCGTCCGCTGGCGCGATGAATCCAATTACTGACGCTCTCAAACATCGGTGACGATCTCATGAGTTCATGGTACATCATCAGGGAAGGTGTTTCGGGGTTCGGCCGGGCGAAGCTCGCGGCGATCGGTTCGGTCATCACCGTGACGATCTCGCTTCTGCTCCTCGGACTCTTTTACGTGATCTCTACAAACACAACGAGGATCATTTCGAACATCCGGGAAAAAGTGGAGATGGAGGCATTCCTTCAGGAGCCGGTCACTCCGCCGCTGATCGCGGAGATCCAGAAGGAGATCAACGATGTTGAAGGGGTAGACCGTGTGCAGTTCATTTCAAAGGAGGAGGCGGCGAAAATCTTCAGGGAGGAGTTCGGCGAGGATGTCGGTTCTGTTCTCAATTTCAATCCCCTCCCGCCGTCGTTCAAAGTGTTCCTGAAAGAGCCATATCGGAACACACAGAAGGCGGAGCTCATCAGCGCGACGATCAAGCGCATCAAGGGGGTGGATGAAGTCATCTATCGCCGCGAGATGCTCGAATTCATCGAGAAACAGGCGAAGGTTCTTGATCTCGTCGGTTTGGGATTGGGGATCATCATCGGTCTGTCGGCGATCTTCCTCGTCTCGAACACGATTCGCCTCACGATCTATGCCAAGCGAAGATCGATCCAGGCGATGAAACTCGTCGGCGCTTCACGATGGTTCGTTCGAGCGCCGTTCATCATTGAAGGCGTCATTCAGGGAATTCTCGGAGGTCTCGCCGCTTCAGGGATGATCTACTATCTCCTGAGCTTCGCCGTGCGCATGGTGTCGACAGAGCTTGCGGAATTCATCAAACTCGACGCCACATTCTATCCGCTTCTTGTGGCCGTCGGCGTCGTGCTCGGCCTCTTCGGCAGTTCGATCTCCGTGAAGAAGTATATTGGAGAGACGGTTAGTTGAAGGGAATTAACCAATTAACCGATTAACCGATTGACGAACCAGCCAACCGCTCCAAACTCACTTCTCAACTACTCAAATACTCCGCTACTCATCTACCTTTTTGCTTCTTCCCCCATTTTTTCCTACATTGACCGGCGAATTCAGTTAAGAGCGTTTTTTTAAAGAAGAATCCGCCATGAATACGTTCGTCACTCTTTATAACTCCACGATCGGCAAGAAGTTGGTTGTGGGACTCACAGGTTTCTGTCTCTGCGCCTACCTTGTCGTACATCTCGCCGGTAATCTTCTCCTCTTTCGAAACGATGGCGGGGCTGCGTTCGACCAATACGCGGAAATCCTGCCGAATATTCTTCTCATCCGGATCATCGAAGTGGTTCTCTTTGCCATCTTCGTCGTCCATATTGTAACGGCGACCGTGCTGTGGATTCTTAACAGGCAGGCGCGCCCGGTCAAATATCAGCTCTCCAAACCGCAGGAGAACAGCTCGTTCTTTTCGAGAACGATGTTCCTGAGCGGCAGCATCGTGTATATCTTCATTACCCTGCACATGCGGTCGTTCTGGTACCCGTCGCGGTTTCATCACGACAAGTATCCGTCGATGTACGGGCTCGTCACGTCGACCTTCTCGCAGCCCGGTTACAGCATCTTCTATGTCGTTGCGATGGTGCTTCTCGCGTTTCATCTCCGGCATGGGTTCCAATCGGCGTTTCAGACATTCGGCATCAAACATCAGCGTTACGCGCCGCTCATCGAAGCGATAGGCGCGATCTTCTGGCTCCTCATTCCGCTGGCGTTTGCTTCGATCCCGGTCTATTTCTTATTGCATTCTTGAATATTCCGATCATGACTCTCAATTCGAAAATACCAGAAGGCCCCATCGAAAAGCAATGGGATAATCACCGGTTCAACCTTAAGCTGGTCAATCCGGCGAACAAACGGAAGTATCATATCATCGTCGTGGGCACGGGACTCGCAGGCGCGTCTGCGGCGGCTTCGCTTGCAGAATTGGGATACAACGTCACGGCGCTCTGCTATCACGAATCGCCGCGCCGGGCGCACAGCATCGCCGCTCAGGGCGGCATCAATGCACCGAAGAATTACAAGAACGACGGTGACAGCATCTGGCGCTTGTTCTATGACACTGTCAAGGGCGGCGATTACCGTGCGCGCGAGGCGAATGTGTACCGGCTCGCGCAGGTGAGCAACAGCATTATCGATCAGTGCGTCGCCCAGGGCGTCCCGTTCGCCCGCGAGTACGGCGGTCTCCTCGACAACCGCTCCTTCGGCGGCGCGCAGGTTTCACGGACATTCTACGCACGCGGCCAAACGGGACAGCAGCTTCTTCTCGGCGCATACTCCGCGCTGTGTCGCCAGATCGACAAAGGCGGTGTGAAGTTCTACGCCCGGCGTGAAATGCTCGATCTTGCCGTCATTGACGGACGCGCGCGCGGCATCGTCGCTCGCAATCTTGAAACCGGGGCGATCGAGTCGTATGTCGCGGATGCCGTCATTCTCGCCACCGGCGGGTACGGCAACGTCTTCTATCTGTCGACGAACGCAAAGAACTGCAACGCGACCGCGATCTGGCGCGCTCACAAGCGCGGCGCGCTGTTCGGGAACCCCTGTTTCACGCAGATCCATCCGACGTGCATTCCCGTCTCGAGCCAGCACCAGTCGAAGCTCACGCTTATGAGCGAGAGCCTTCGCAACGACGGGCGCATCTGGGTGCCGAAAGAGAAGGGAGACAAGCGGGATCCGCGCCAGATCGGCGAGGAGGAGCGCGACTACTATCTTGAACGGTTGTATCCCTCGTTCGGCAATCTCGTCCCGCGCGACGTCGCTTCGCGCCGGGCGAAGGAGATGTGCGACAAGGGGCATGGGGTCGGCGGCAGCGGATTGGCGGTCTATCTCGATTTCGGCGATGCCATCGGAAGGAACAGCAAGGACTGGATTGCCGAGAAATACGGGAATCTTTTCGATATGTACCATGAGATCACGGGTGAGAATGCCTACGAGACCCCGATGCGGATTTATCCTGCAGTGCATTATACGATGGGCGGGCTGTGGGTCGATTACAATCTCATGAGCACGATCCCGGGCCTCTTTGTCCTTGGAGAGGCGAATTTCTCCGATCACGGCGCGAACCGTCTCGGTGCGAGCGCGCTGATGCAGGGCCTTGCCGACGGATATTTTGTCATCCCGTACACGATCGGAGATTATCTGGCGACGACGAAATTCAGTCCTGTCAAGACCGATCATCCGGGGTTCGGCGAGGCAGAGCGGACTGTGGATGAAATGACGAATAAACTCGTGTCGATACAAGGGACGAAACCGGTTGACGTCCTGCACAAGGAACTCGGCAAGGTGATGTGGGACCTCTGCGGGATGGCCCGTAATGCAAACGGGTTGAAGAAAGCACTCCATGAGGTGCCGAGGCTTCGCGAGGAGTTCTGGAAGGATGTGAAGGTCCCGGGGAGCGCAGACAATTTCAATCCGGAAATTGAGAAGGCCGGGCGCCTGGCAGACTATCTCGAGCTTGCCGAGCTCACGGCGACCGACGCGCTGCATCGTGAGGAGTCATGCGGCGGACACTTCCGTGAAGAGCACCAGACCGAGGAAGGGGAGGCAAAACGCAACGACGAAAAATTCACTTACGTGGCCGCATGGGAATTCAAGGGGGTCGGGCGGAGCCCGGAATTGCACAAAGAGCCTTTGACGTTTGAGTATGTGAAACCGGCGCAGCGCAGCTATAAGTAGTTATTGGTTATCTGTTAATGGTTATTTGTTATGCATTGATTCAACCTTGTGGATGATATGACGCGGGCAGCTCGCTCCGCCACACATAACGTGGCTGAAGGATTCGGCAGATTTCATTATCAAGAGAACATTCAGTTTTGTCGCCAAAGCAGGTGATCGTTGAATGAATTGGTCGATCAGCTGGTCACAGCGCGGGATGAGAATTATATCACGGCAGCGGAACTTCAGGAGGGAAGAATGCTCACGAACAAAGCACTTGCTCTTCTCAATGGATACATTAATTATCTTCGTAAAGCAAAAAAGACGATTACCAAACAGGATTCAGCGGATAACGCATAACAGATAACAGATAACAGATAACACACAGCATACATCCACATGGATTTCAACCTCAGGATCTGGCGGCAGCACGACCGGAATTCGTCCGGAAAGATGGTCGAATACACGGCCCCGAATATTTCACCGGACATGTCGTTCCTCGAGATGATGGACGCTGTCAACCTCGATCTGGCAAAAAAAGGGGAAGACACGATCGCGTTCGATCATGACTGTCGTGAAGGCATCTGCGGAAGCTGCGGACTCTACATCAACGGTCGTTCGCACGGACCGATGCGCGGCGTGGCGACGTGTCAATTGTACATGCGCTCGTTTAAGGACGGCGAGACGATCACGATCGAGCCGTGGCGGGCGAGGTCGTTCCCTGTGATCAAGGATCTGGTCGTCGACCGCTCGGCCTTCGACCGGATCATGCACGCGGGCGGTTACGTTTCGGTCGACACCGGCGGCGTGCCCGACGGCAACGCCATTCCGATCCCCAAGGTGGTTGCCGATGAAGCGTTTGACGCAGCTGCATGTATCGGATGCGGCGCTTGTGTGGCGGCATGCAAGAATTCTTCAGCGATGCTCTTTGTCAGCGCCAAAGTCTCCCAGCTCGCGCTCCTCCCGCAGGGGCACGCCGAACGGAAGGAGCGCGTCGAGAGAATGGTCGCCCGGATGGACAGGGAAGGATTCGGCCACTGCACGAACACGTATGCCTGCGAGGCCGAATGCCCGAAGGAGATATCCGTGGCGCACATTGCAAGGATGAACCGGGAGTTTATCAAAGCCAACCTGACCTGAGAACCGGCCACTGCTGTGGAAACCGACAAAGGTGAGCGTGATGGCTCGCCTTTGCTTTTTTCAGAGGGACTGAAGAGTGGCGCCGGCGGTCACAACTCGAGCGATTGCCGGAAGCTCGCCTCGTCGAGCGTTGCCGCCTTCCGCTCGATCATCTTAAGCGAATACTTCCGGCTGTTGAGATGGAGATAGGCGTCGTTGTACAGATTGATCGCCGACCGGATTTCGATGAACCGTTCCGCAAGCGTGTTGAGGACGGAGGCCGTTGATTCATCGTACGAGAAAGACTCGCCGGCCGCGGTGCCGTATTGACTGGCGCCGATTTTCTCATAATACGCAAGCGACGGAGCGCCGATCCTCTTGCTTCGCTGGAAAATGAAATCAGGGAAGAAGCCGGTGAGGAAGAGCGAAACGTTACCGATGTATCTCCGGAGCAGATACTGCTGATGCCGCTCCACATCGCCGAGAAGATTGAGGAGGTCGACGAGATAGACGGTCTTGCCGTCGTTCGTCGTCGCCATCTGCCAGAGGTTTTCATTCGACCGGAATTCAACGCACACGTCCGCTATGTAGTCAACCACGTCGTCGTCGGCGATATGGCGGGCCTCAAGGGCCTGATAGACGAAGACGTAGAAAAAGAGCTGCGGGGAGATGTTCAAAAAAAGGGGAGGCGTCGTCATTGACTGTTGAAACAACTGCCGATGGTGAAGGAGTTCGGTGACAGATTCCGAATCATGTGCCAGGCGGAGAATCGCCGACTCCTCGGCGCTTGTCTTGGCTATCGCCTGCGCGATGAATTCGAAATCCCCCTCGGTCAACTGTGCGCGTGTATGCACGTACATGTTCAATCACCATCCATTAGTGAGACGTCCGAACCACGTGATCTGGTTTAATATCATCAAAAAATATACCAAAAGACGTGAGTCGGGTCAAACGGCAGACCGTTGTTTTCAGCACAGAATTCAGGAATTTGGACGATTCTGCAGTTCCCGCGGCCGGTTCGATCTGTCGAACTGTAATTCTTACCTGCGCCACTCCATTTATTGCAAGTTGATATTGTCAGGGGAAAAGATAAATTAAGAGGTCATGGTGATGCAAATCCTCGAAATCGCGGGCCGCTCAGCGGCCATCTACATTATCGTCCTTGTGGGGCTGCGCCTCCTTGGAAAAAGTCATATGTCCCAGCTCTCGATTCTGGATTTTGTTCTCGTCCTTCTGCTCAGCAACGCCGTACAGAATGCCATGGTCGGGAATGATTCATCGCTCACGGGGGGCATCGTTGCGGCAGTGACGCTGCTCCTTCTCAACTACGTTCTGACATTTCTCCTGTTTCGGTTCCGGAAGGCCGATGTTCTTCTTGAAGGGAGCCCGACATTACTCATTCACGACGGTCATGTTCTGCTCGAGCACCTCGATCGGGAGAAGCTCACAGTCGAAGAACTCACCCGCGTCATACGAGAGCACGGGATCGAACATCTCTCCGAAGTCAAGAATGCCACGATGGAACTCGACGGAACCATCAGCGTCATTCCCCGCGGAGTTCATGAGCAGCGAATCGAAACGTTCAAGCATCGTCGAACCAGGTATCAACAGAGGAAGATATGAAGAGAACCTACGTCTACGCAATTTTCTGCAATGATTCAAAGGATGCGGGCGAACAGGTGGACAACAAAGCAACGCTGGCCGTCGCAACGGTGTCGCGGCTGCTCTATGACCACTTTTTTCTGAGGAAGTAGGAACTATTTCTTCTTCGCAGGCGGAGCGGGCGGAAGCTTTTTCAGGAGAAGTCCTGTGATCGTCGCGACGAGGAGCTCGCCGTCGACGGGCTTGACGAGAAAATCATCCACGCCGACCCTCTTGCCAATGAGATGCGTGGTCCGATCGAGGGAGGAGGTCATGAAGAGAAACGGCGTATGCTTGGTCTCTGCGGCAGACCGGATGAATCCGAAGAGGTCAAAACCGAGCGAGCCGTCTGCAAAGACGACTTCCGACAGGATGAGGTCGGGGGTCACGGTTTTCACCGCTGCCAGCGCCTCGCCGAACGAGCCGGCCGCGATCACCGCATAATAGTTTGAACGGAGAATCTGAGAGACGGCGAGAAGAGTCGCGTCGTCGGAGTCGACGAGCAATACGTTGCCGCGGACGCGGTTCTTCCGGACCTCCCTGAGGAGCAACGATTCGATGAGTGCGTGATCGATGCGGGAGATCTCGAATTTTGCTCTCAGCGTTTCCACGATGTCCATGTCGAATGCCGAGAGCCCGCCCGTAAGCCAGATGTCGCGGAGGGAATCTTTATAGAGTTGGTTCTTCACTTCCCTCTGCAGTTCCGCCCGCTTCCCGTGCGAGATATTGAGCTTCGTCTGAGATTCCTCGATGAGCTTCTGCTTTTCGGGCGCCGGCTGGCCCTCATGCCACGCATCGATAAGAAGCGAACGGAACTGCATTTCCTGTTCTTTCTCGATGCTCTGCGGAGGTTGGTGCAACAATTCGTTGACGCGATGCAGGAGAGCTGCCGCGTACGTGTTCACCGGATCGAGTGCGATCACACGGCTGACCATATCGCTCGCTCTCTTGAGCTGCCCCTCCTCGAGGAGTTTCTTCGATTTCATGAGGAGGGCGTTCACCTGATTCGTCTTTCGGCTGTTGAGAAGGTCCATGAACTTCCGGATCTCAGCCTGCGTCCCGGAATTCAGTCCGACCCGCTGGGAGAGCTGCCGTACGAGGAAATGGATGCGGTCCTGATAGGCCGCCGCGGTCTCATTATGAGGCTGGATGGCAAAAACCTTCTGGAGGAGTTCGTCGGCGGCAAGATAGCGCCCCGCGCGAATCAGCTTGTCGGCCTGGCGAAGCCAGTCGTCGACCTGAAACCTCTGGGCGCCTTCAAGCGTCGGTTGTCTTGAACCTGCGATGATGCTCGTTCTCCTTTTGGAAATAGACGAATATAAACGCTCACCATGAGGAATGCAACATCCGCGTGCGCTGCGTCACAGAGCTTCAGTTCTCCTTCGCGCCCTGATCAATCCATTTTTTTATGATATTGACGGTGTCTTGGGAGAGGGGTGTTTTTCGTCGCATCGGCATCGGATCGCCGAACGGCGGCGGCGGGATGAGCTTTTTGATGATGAGACTCGAATCTCCCTTTCCGGCAACGATGGGAGAGCCGTGTTTTCCTCCTTTGACGATATCCGCGTACGTCTCCATGTAAAGCTCACTCGGATTCATCTGATCCTCCGTGTGGCACGGGAGGCAATTCATTTTGAGAATGGGAAACACATCTTTCTTGAATGATACGGGCGCGGCCGCCGGCTTCGCCTTGCCCTTCGTGCCTTTTTCCATTTTGCCGACTTTCTTTTGTCCGAACGCCGGTGCGCATATCGACAGCAGCATGAGCGACGCTGTGAGAACGTACAGAGTGTGTTTCATGTGATCTTGTTTCTCCTGTTGAAGTTGATGAATGACTTAAAACCACAAATGCATCTGGACCAATGCCAGGTCATTGTCTGCGCTGGGATTTTCCATGTTGATTCTGTATTGCGGGCGCAGCTCCACAAACGAATAAGGGAAGAATTCCATGCCAAGCGTTATCCGTCTGAAGGCGTCGCCAGTGACAGAGCTGTTGTTATTCGGATCAAAGACATCGTAAGCTCCCGTAAGCCAGACGCCGGGTGTCGCACGAAAGTCAATCTCGGCATAGGCGGCGAGCGACTGGCCATTCGGACTCACGGATGGAGCCGGCATGTAGTTGTTGGTCCAGTCGATTTCTCCAAGCAGTGTGAAATCCCCGACTGCAATGCCCGCGCTGAGCCCCTGCATCGACATGACATCGTATCCATACGCGGACCCGCCGATGTTGAAATTCACGTCGGAAATAGTTCCTGCGTACTCCGCCTTGAGCGCAAAGGCCTTCCGCGATGAAAACTTGATCGGCGTCGAGTTTCCTGTCCCGTTGAAGAGACCTGCTGTGACAAAGAGATCACCGAAATACTCGCCGATTTCGAGGCCGATGTCCTTATAGTTAGGCACAAAAATCAATCCATGCTGAACCAATTTGGTTGCGTCAATAAAACCGAGGCTCCCGCCCCGCGTGTACGCTGTGTGATCATCCAACCGCAAGCCGTAGTTTGGGAGAAAAATGCCGCCTTTGACGTAGCCAGCGTTGGGAAGAATCTTCGCCAGCCCGAATGCCTCTGTTCCGGGATAGAAACTGCCGTAGGTTCCGTTGATGATGTCTTGTTTGAAGAAAAACGAATATTTCTTATTGAGCCGAACCATGCCGTAAATCGATGTCGTCATCGCCTGGAAGGTTGTCGTACTTGATCCGTTGTAATAAATGAACTGCGACCGGTAGTCTCCCCCGATCGAGATGTTCTCATTAAGCTTTCCTGAGAACGTAAACTCGCTGTCTCTCAACGCTTCGAGCGGAAGTTTCTCGGCGCTGTACGTGGTGCCGAAATCGTTGCGCATTTGTCCGCCCGTCGGATTGACGTGGCACGAGGAGCATTTCGCGCCGCTCATCAATGCAAATCTTGGCAGCGAGATACTATTATCGGAAACTAACAGAACCGCGATGAATAGCAGGAGATTCGTAAAAACGTATTTCATGTCTGATCCCTTATGGTGGATGATACAGAAACCGGCGCTTCAAATTTCAACGATGAAAATGTACGGAAAGTCGGGGTTTGATGCAAACTTGACTTGACTTGAAATGATTGAAATGGTGAGATTGGTGGGACAATAAGAAAGGGCCGGCTCAACACCGACCCTTTCGTTGGCTTCCCCCGATGGCACAACAACGAAGAAGGAAACCTTTGTAAACTATCTACTGCTCTATTCTCTCCGCTCCCTGCTCCACGCTATTTATTTTACAAGCACCATCTTCTTCACGCTCGAGAACGTTCCGGCCTGCAGTCTGTAGAAATACATTCCGCTGGCAAGCCTGGTCGCGTCAAATCCGAACGTCTGATGCCCTGCGTCGAGGGCGGCGCCGTTGAGCACTGTCGCCACTTCCTGCCCGATGATGTTATAGACCTTCAACGTCACGGTCGAGGCCACGGGCAGATCGAATCCAATGGTCGTCGCCGGGTTGAAGGGGTTCGGGAAGTTTTGATAGAGAGCAAACTGCTTCGGGGTCTCGGCAGATTCAACCTTCAGGACGATCCGGCCGATCTCCGCCGCCGCCAGCTGCACGCTGCCGTTCCCAGTCAGCGATAGCGCTTTCGAACCTGCATCCGCAAGGAGATATTTCACACCGGCATTCCTGATCGACCAGTTGATCGTGACCGGCGATTGAGCAGAACGAACCAGAATCGGGAAGGCGGCTGCCTGCTGAACGACGGCCGGGTGCAGTTCGACGAGCCGTTGGGAACTGTACCGTACGTCGAAAGCCCCATCCGGCGCGATCGGTGGGAGTTCCAGTGTCTTCAGATCCGGACTTCCACTTCCGAAGTAGAGCGCCTGCGTATTTCCGGCCGCATCCCTAATGGTGAGCGTGTTGAGTTCTTTAAGCTGACTGCTGAGTGACATAGTTTTTGGAGCTGCGGCATTCGCCGTCAGCGTGATCGATCCACTCGCGGTCGCCTTGACCCAGTATCCCTTGCCCGGCTCGATCGACGACGCTATGCTGTAGCCGCCGCTGTAGGCGAACACGTTGTGTCCGATCAAGCCCGCCTGACTCATCTGAAGAGACGAGACGGGAACTGGCGTTGAAAGAGAGCCGATGAGATTCCAGCCGGTCGCCACCGGGATCGTCTGAGACGTGCGCGCCGTCCCGTCCAGATTGATCGCCTGGACGCTCGGGAATTTTATCCAGTACCCCGATGCGTAGTCGAGAACATCCGAGGGCTTGTATCCCGTCGCGTCGAACCGGAAAGCGCCGGAGGTCGCGCCGGGGAAGAGGATCGTACGGTGCGCGTCAGCGACATCGACCGGAACCGAAATGAGGTTCCATTGTGCCCGAAGTGACATCGCTCCAAGCCGGCCCGTACCCGAACTTAACTGAGCGTCGACGATCAACGTCGTCGGCGCGTTGCCCTGATACGAAATGACGACCGGTACGCTTGCCGGCACTTGTCCCGGCTTCTGGAACGTCACCGTGTATGTGCCCGGGGCGAGACCGGACGCGTCGTACACGCCATCGCTTCTGCTCACCCCATAACCCACCGCCCTGTGATTGAGGTCGCACACCGTGACGATTGCGCCCGAGAGCGGGACGACGGCATCAGGCACGATGGCAGAATTCGGCGCACCCACGCCGACATGCCCGGCGATAGAATTCAACCCTTCGACAGAATCGGGTGATACATAGATGTCGATGCCGGTAACTGCCCCACCGCTCACGCTGACCGCAGTCGCACTGTCGAGGAACGGCGTCCCTCCGGAGCTACTATAGAACGTCGGGACGAAATCATCCTCCGCCTTGGCGAGGACGATATACGACCCGCTCGGAAGATGATTCAACGCGTAGGCACCACCGGAATCGGTGTGCGTGGCGCTCACGAAACCGGTGAAATGGCCGCTCGAATCTTTCTGGAAACCGAGGACATGACTCTTGAGGCCTGTGCTGTCCGCCGCGCTCCGTATCACGCCCGCGATGGAACCTGTGCCGGTCCGTCGTGCATTCAGATTGAAATTAATTCCGGATGTATCGCCCGCCAGATGGAGGTGATCCGCCTCCAGCGGCGACGGATGGTGATCCCAGTATTGCGGCAGGTAGTGCTCGGCAAAGGCGCCGATGATATACGTGCCTCCGCGCAGGACGAGGTGATAATTCCCGTTGCTGTCGGCGAAGGCGCCGTGCTCACCTTCGTCAGGCCCGCAACGATCATCAAATCTCTCATCGCCGTCATGATCGCGCTCGATGCGATAGGCGAACACGCGCGCTCCCCGGATCGGAAGAGAATTTCCGTCCAGAACCGTGCCGGATATCCGGAAACGATCCCGTACAGTGTCCTTCGCCTGCAGAACAAAATTAACAGTGACCCTTGTGCTCTCCGGCACGAGGACCGGCGTCGCATTTTCGATTCGTGAAGCACCATCGTACCACTGCGGAGCGTAGAGGTGGTTTTCAGCCCGCGCCCTGACGTAATACGTTGTCGGGTTGACGAAAGGAAATTGATAATGTCCTGAATCGTCCGTTTCGGTTCGCATGATAAATTCGCCGCGGGCGACATCAAACAGCTTAATGCGGATGTTCGGAAGACCTTCGCCGGAGTTATTGCGCACCGTTCCCACCATACTCCCCGGAGGTCCGGAGAGAACGAGGAGATGGAATTCCTGCTCTGCCCTTCCCTCGCGCCCGTCACATGGTTTTGCCTTGATCTCGACTTCAAACATGCCTGTATGTGCCGGCGTCCACTGGATAAGACCTGTGGCGTTGTCGATCGTCATGCCGTCAGGCGCGTCTTCGAGGCGGAAGCAGACGGGCACGTCGGGCGGGGCCGTGACGACGTCGGCGTCATATTGAAACAACTGGTTCACGAGCGTGAAATGGCGCGGCTCGCTCGTGAAGCGGATCCGGACGAACGTCGAATCGTGCGTGCTGTCGTTGCCGGTGAAGACATCCGCAATGTTCGACGGGAGGCTTTCATCGGTGCCATGATAGATCGCTGTGACGGCGTAATGATAGCGCTTGCCTAAATCGACGGTTGTGTCTTCATATGCCGTATCCGGAGATGTCCCAAGCAAATTGGGCATATTGAAAGAAACGGCACGGTAGATTTTGTAAGATGACGGGGCCGTGTCGGATGCAGGGCTGTGCCAGTTGAGCGACACATGATTATCGTTAAAGTTTGCCTCAAGCTCTCTCGGCGGAGGACGCAGGATGAGCTCTGCATGTGTGAACACCGAAACGATATTGGAAGGCATGCTTTGGGTGCTGTCGTTGTACACCGCTTTTACTTTATAAGAATAGAGCGTGTTCAGCACCACAGCGTGATCGGCATATTCCGTCATCGTCGTGGCGGCAAGGGAATCAAACGGATTTCCAAATCCTGTCGAGCGGAAAATGCTGTAGGAATCGGGTTGTGTGTCGCCCTCGGGGTGATCCCATCCTAACTGTACCGCGCCTTCGTGAAAACGGCCATGAAGATTGCGCGGTGGAGCCTGAGCAAGTGAGAGGGAGAATGACAAAAGGCCGAGCAGGCAAATGGCGAGGAGCTTTCCATATCGGGACATAATTACCCTTTCATAAATTCTGAACGAGGATGAAAGTTAGACGTGCGGAAAAGGTATCACAAATATGGGCTTTTCAAATCTCAAAGTCAAGACCAGCGCTTGCCCATAAATATTTTTTAATGTTCGAACAACTGCGATAAGAAAAATATCTGTGCGGCTGAAAAAATGGGTAAATCGTGTTTTCTCATGAAACAGACAATATCGGTCATATGGTCGTCGGCTCCTTTGGGGTCGATCCATCCGCGACTCCCTGCATTGATGCATCGCTCTTGATCTTCGGCCGTTCAGCGGCTCGGCACAGGCCGACACCTACCACGTGGTGTTCACGTTTCAAAGCTATCCGGCCGTCTTCAGGTGGCCGTCGACTCTTCACGGCCACTACGACAGCGTGAAGCTGGTGGATGATCTGGTCGGCCCGTCCCTCACCGTCGATATGCTGGCACAGGATTCCCTCCTTCTGGCGTTGCCCTCCTTCGATTCGTTCATGATTGTCGCTTCAGGGCCGAGAGGAACGACCGTCGGTGTCATTGACAAAGCTTCCGTTCCGGCAGCGTATCTGCTTCTGCAAAACTATCCGAATCCATTCAATCCAGTGACAACAGTGTCATTTGTCATTAGTTCCGCCTCCGGCGGATCATTCGTGACACTGAAGGTCTATGATGTGCTGGGGAGAGAAGTGGCGACGCTTGTGAACGAGGTGAAGGAGCCGGGAGAGTACACGGTGGCATGGAATGCATCGAATGCGTCAAGCGGTCTCTACTTTTGCCGGATGGTTGCGGGTGAGTTTGTCCAGACAAAAAAGATGGTGGTCGGGAAATAGCGGCGAGGGGTGAGCTGTAGAGCAGAGAGGGGAGAGCAGAGAGGCGGTCAGGCAAAGTGCGAATGAGATTGGGAGATGATGAGATAATGTCATGAGCGCGGATAACCAGGTTCGTCTCGAAACCCGCATCGCACATCGCCTATCGCACATCGCCTATCGCATATCCCTACCTGCTAAACGTGAACCCCCAACCCCAAAGTCGAACACTCAAACCCCAAACCTGAAACCTGAAACCTCAAACCGCAAACCGATGCTCTAAACTCACCGCTCACCGCTCACCAGTCACTGCTCACATCGCACATCGCACATCGCACATCGCACATCTCATTGCTCTCCGCTCACCTCTCCGCTTTTTTCCTGCTTTCCATTTGACTTTATCTCATTTCTGGACTATCTTTGTGCCGAATCCGTGCAGGCACCGTGTCGTGCCGACTTCATGTGACGGTGAAGATCGGCAATTTATTTTTTGAAGAATGTAAAGGCGTTATGAAAAGAGGGTCACCGCGATTCACATTGTTCCTCAAGATCGTCTCGGGTTTTATCATCATCATCATGTTCATGGCGGCGGGAAGCCTCATTATCCTGCAGGAACTGAAGTCTCTCTTCATCTCTAACCGGACAGAGTTTCAAACCGTCCAGATCCTCCAATCCCTTGAATCATCCGTCGATGCCGAACGGAAGACAGCCCAGGCGATCTTCGCTCTTCGTGATACGATGCGCCTCAGATTGTTCTCGGTCTTCAGCCGTCAGTTTGATGAATACTCCGATTCGCTCCGCCGCCTCATGCAGGATGACGAGGTGCGATCGAAGATCGACACGATCCGGTCTTACCATCAGGGGTATGTCGATTTTGTCGAGAAGCAGGTTGGCATTCTCAATCAGGATATTCAGTTCGATACTGCGGCATTCCGCCAGACAGAATCGGGGATCATCAGGGATCTCCTCCGGAGGATCGGGAATGTCAGCGACATGCAGATACCGATGCTGAGCAGGGCGCTCGCGAACTTTCAAAAGGAGCGTGAGGACGCGCGCATCACGGCTTACGTTATTGTCGCCTTCTCGCTGCTCGTCGGCGTGGCGTTCACCGTGCTGATGGCGAAGACGCTCACCAGGCCGATCCAGGCTCTCAAGGCGGGCACGGAGAAAGTGGGGGAGGGGAAGTACGAAACGGTAGCGGTGACGACCAACGACGAGGTTGCCGACCTGACGAGAGCATTCAATCTCATGAGCGAAAAACTCCGGCAGCTCGACGAGATGCGGATGGAGCTGATGTCCGAGATCTCTCACGAGATGCGCACGCCTCTCCAGGTGATCAAGGCGGGCTGCTACACGATCATTCACACGAAGGACGGACCGCCGATGACGCAGGGGCAGCGTGAAGCGGTCGCCATGATCCACCAGGCGACCAATCGGATCAACAGCTTCGTGAACTCCTTCCTCGACATCGCGAAGATGGAGGCCGGGCTCATGAAGTATCACTTCGTGCCGTTCAGTCTCCATGATCTCCTATCGCCGCTTGTCCAGGAAGTGCAGCTGATCGCCCAGACGCGAAAGATCCAGCTCGTGTATGAAACAGAGGAACTCCCGCAGCTCTCGATCGACAAAGAGCGTCTGAGTCAGGTCTTCAGCAACCTTCTCTCCAACGCCCTGAAGTACACACCGGAGAACGGGACGATCACCGTCAGCGTTCATAAGCGTGACGATCCCGGCCCGGTGAACAAGAACGGGAAGGGATTTGTGCATGTCGAAGTTCAGGACACAGGCGTCGGCATCCCCGAGGCAGATCTCGTCAAGCTCTTCGACAAGTTCTACCAGGCGAAGAACGTTCCCCTCGTCAATGAAAAAGGTTCCGGTCTTGGTCTCGCGCTCGTGAAACACGTCACCGAGGCGCACGGAGGAGCTGTGAATGTCCGAAGCACCGTCGGCACCGGCTCGACATTCATTGTGGATTTGCCTATCTGAGTTCGACCCAAAAGCGACAAGCTGTTCATGACCCTCCTTCCGGCAACCGAATCATTTCTTGAGAGCGTCGAGCGACACGCGGGGCACAAATTTAGCCACCGCCAGGAGATCGGCGTCATGATCGAATGTGCGAAAAATCCGGCCAGGCGTGACAAGTTCGACGACCTCGTCTTCTCTTCGAAATTTCTCACGAGAGCGTATGATATCCTGCGGCGACAGCATATCAATCCGGAGGAAACGGAGAAGCTGTCACAGGAGTTCGCGGCCAAGCTCAAACTGATTCCCGGGCTCATCGAGTCGATCATTTCAGACTGCCCGCCCGACTTCCGGAAGAACTTCTCCGATCGGTTTTTCCCGGTGACCCAGGATGCCATGGAGCAGCTCATCGGCCTCCTCCGGGAGCTGAGCCGGGTGAAGAATTACCTCCTTGACGAAGGCCGCCTGCCTGACACAAACGATCATACTCTTGCAAGTCTCTGAAAAAACAAGTAAGTTGTGGCCGCCGAATGAACTCTCGCGTGTCGAAAATAGCTTTCTTTGCTCTGGTCCTGGGGGGAATTTGCTGGCTCGGCGGCATCAACGTCAGAGCGCTCGTCGGATTCAATCTGCTTCAGCCAGGGACCCTCGATTTCAAGTCGAACATTCATCCCTACGTTGAGCGGACGGTCTTCGGGCTTATTGCCCAAAGCTCACTCATTGTAGCGTATTCCTACGCCGTCGTCTGGATCGCCGGTATCGTCTTTCTGAGGACGACGCCGCTTCGGCTCAAAGAACATGGTTGGCTGATGATGAGCGCGATCCTTTTCTATCTCTTTACTCCCGTCGAGATCTATACGCTCATCCTCGATCTCAGGATGTGGTACCTCGACTATCTCGGGTCGAACGATCTGGTGGAATTCCGGAAACTGTTCATTCATCGGCTTGCCGCACTCGCCGGCGTTCCGATCATCGCCCTGCTGAGCTATTACACCATTCTTGTCCTCTCCGTGTTTCGCCCGATGACGACCGCCAAGAAGCCGATGCCGTGAATGAGTGACCGACCTGTCAGAGCGGCAATATCCAATCCTCTTTTGCTCTTCCTCTGCGCCGTTTTTTTTCTCCTTGGATTCCTGCGCCTCAACGACCTCTCGCTGTACAATCCCGACAGCACGCGGTACCTCATCTGGGGCAACTCGCTCGCCCATGGCCGCGGGTATGTCGACGAGACGCAGCCTGATCCCGACCGGTATGTAGTCCACTCACCGCTTTATGCGGCGCTCATAGCTCCCGTCGAGCTGTTCCTGCCGCTGGCAGCTCTTCCAGTGAAGATCGAGATGATCTGCTGGGGCATTGCGGCGCTGATCTTGTTCTTTGCCTGGCTTGAACGAATGTTCGGCAAAGTGCAGGCGTTGGCCGGCACCATCCTGCTCATCTGCAATCCACTGCTCCTTCTCTATTCGACGGAGATTCTCTCCGAGCTGCCGTTCCTCGTGATGGTGCTGGCGGCCATGCTTCTCGTGGAACGATTGTATGATTCGTCATCGCCGAAGAAAGATCGTTCGTTTCTCTTCTTCCTCCTGATTCTCCCGGCGATCGCACTGCTGAGAGAGGTAGGACTGGCGTTTGTTGCCGCGGTCGTGATTTTTCTCTTCATTCGGCGCCAGCCTCGCGCAGCTCTCACGGTGCTTGGGCTTTCGGCCGTCATCCTCGGAATGTGGTATGTGAGGAACCAGATCGTCGTGGGACCTTCGCCGGGATCTCAGAGCGGCAATCTTTCAATGCTTGTGCAGCATTTCGCGACGACAGGGAGCAGTTCCATCGCCGGCGAGCTCCTCTCGCGTCTCTGGCTGCAGGCGAAAGCATACTTCTTCCAGCTCGGAGGCATGCTGCTGTATCCGCAATATGCCACCCAACAGGTCGCACTCGTGCTGGAGAACTCGTCGTTCTTCGCATCGCTGAGATCGATGTTCGGCGTCGGCCGATACGTCGTCGTCCTCGTTTCCCTCCCTCTTCTCGGCTATGGCATCTACGATGATTTGAGGCGGTCACGGACGGCGATGCTGCGGTTTCTCTTCGCTCTCTTCTATCTGGTTGGAATTTTCCTCTATCCTGTTCATGATCTCCGCTTTCTGTTTCCTCTCCTGCCGCTGATGATCTTCTACGTCGTCAGATCGGTGAATACGATTTTCCTGAAAGGGGCAGTTGAACCGGAGAGAAGAAAACGGAGACTGCTGATGTTCGCGTCTCTTCTCGTCATGGTGCCGAACCTCGTCGGTATCTATGAACTGCTGACGACGAATCTTGAGTATCAGCGGTCGCCGGTCCTGTTTTACCAGCGGCTTGCCCGGCTGCCGGCGTATCCCCCGATGTTTGCTCAGCCGTGGTCGATGATGGGATCGTGGATCCGGCAGAATACACCGCCGGGTGCGGTCATCGCCAGTCCGGCAAAGGATATTGCAACAATGGTCGGAGAGAGGAAGATCCTCGAGCTCGATCCCGGGGTGCCGCTCCCGGAATTCGAAAAAATTCTCCGCGATAACAGGGCTGCCTACCTCATCGCTCCGGTTCGCTGGGGCGATCTTAAAGTGTATGAATTCATGATGGATGAATCGATGCGATTCGCGTTCGAGCCGGTGTACAGCGTCTCCGATCTCCATCTCATGAAAATTCATTCACGGGCGATCGATACGCCCGGTGATGAAATCAGCACCGCGCCCGCAGCCGACACGATGACGGCGACCGGGCTGCTCCGGGCCGGCAGGAGATCTCTCATGATCGGAGATTATGCTCGAGCCGTCGCTCTCTTGAAACGGGGGCTGCAGCTGTCTCCAATGCAACCAGAAATCATCTATCAGTTTTCTTTGGCGAATTCCTTTGCCGGCGATACAGCGAGTGCGCTGTACGGATTTCAAACTCTCCTCACTCTCCCGCAGGCCGGTTCGTATCTCTATTCCACGCGGATGCAACTTCAGGGAGAGCAGATGCTTAACGAGGCACGAATGTCGAAATCATCGGACGTCGTAGATGTGCGTACGTACGATGCCGCTGCTCTCTATTGGAACCTCGGCTATCCGCATCGGGCAGGAGAATTGATGGATCGCCTTCTCCGTGAAGGTTCGCAATACTTTGTGGGACTGCTCTGGGGTTTTCATTTTGCTCATGAGCGCGGCGACACCTCGACGATGATGCGATATTTTACACGTCTGAAAGAAATCGACACATCAAATGCGGTTGTCAAAGTGTTCGAGCGGCTCATTGCGCTAGACGATTCACTCGTTCGATCAGTTCCTTTGACGGAGCAAAGTCGCCTCCATCTCGCGAAAGCATTGCTCTACCGCCAGATCGAGCTCTTTGAAGAATCGATCGATGAAGGGCAATTGAGCGTGCGCGATGATGATCGGAATCTAGCCGCCCTGAAATTTCTCGGTGAAGCATTCGAACGCAAATGGAGCCTTCGATCCGCGCTCTATTTCTATCAGCAGGCGCTCGACCTCGCGGCAGGAGATACGGTTGTGGCCCGGAAAGTCGATTCGCTTCGCGCAAGGCTGGAGTAGGATGGGATGGTTAACTGGTTAACTCGCTAATTGGTTAACTTGTTATTTGGGCAATTGGTTGGTTTGGTGGAGTTCCTGTACTCATTTCACATAAATTAAATTTTGAATCAATTTAATTCAGAATAATACAATGAATAAACGTATAAGTTATTTATTTTTACTGGTTTGCTTAAATAGTTTTCATCTGAATTCAATAGAACAAGAAGGGGATGGACAACCACTTAAATTCATTTCAAGTTGCGAAATAGATCTCAATAACGATGGTGAGGCTGATATTGCTTTATTGGTTGAGACGATCAGAGGACGAGAGTTAATCGTCCTTATGAGGTTTACTTCTGGGTACAATGCTTATATTGTTTCTAAAGAAATATCTGGAATGTACTTATCCTGCCATTATGGAAAATCAGTTAAAGAAACTTCGGCAGGGAAAGGGAAAAAGGAGAGAAAAGTCTACAAAACTCCTGGTGCATATCTTGCATTGACTCGACCGGAAGCTTCATCAGTAGCATACTTTTGGAATGGAAAAGGATTCACAGAAGTATGGACATCCGATTGATGATTGGGGCATAATCTGGAAACAGATGTCTTATGGCAGGACACAATAATGTTTTTCCAGCTTTGACAGATGCTGCCGTTTTTGGATTGATCGGACTTATCTTGCTGTTCTGCCCGCACATAGTAAAGAGATTCTACCATCGAGAACTCGATCGCCTCGGTGCCCCCGAATTTCTTTCCCCTGGGAGGAAATACATGGACAAACCATTCCACATAGCTCAACTCAGATTGGGGGGCATATTTGCACTCATATACTCCAATACTCATATACTCAAATACTCCACTACTTCCATTTGATTTTTCTTCCGGAAAGTGTTTAATTACAAGAGTGCCAATTCATAAGCGAGCAACGAACTAAACTCGACCAGGTCGGAATGAACTATCCTCAGATCGTCAATGAGCTTGAAGAATTGACCCGGCAGCTCGGTGTCCGACTTCGTTATGAAAAAGGAGACTTTGAGGGAGGGTACTGCATCCTGAAAGCGGAAAAAATGCTGATGGTCAACAAACGGCTTCATGATGCACGGAAGGCCTCTTCGATTGCGCAGGCATTGGGTGAGTTTGGCGTTGAGAAATTATACATGAAGCCCGCACTGAGAGGATTTATCGAAGATGAGATGGCAAAGCTGTTGAAGCAGAAATAGAACTCCGCGAGAATGCCCAGACACGGCACTCCGACGATCTCTCCCCGCACCTCGACCCCCGATATTCTTTTCCTCGTTCTCCTCGTTTCGTTCGCAGCAGCCGGCGTCATTGCGATCAACGATCTGTCGATCTACACGCCCGACAGCACGCGCTATCTGGTGTGGGCCCGGTCGCTCGCCCTGTTCGACGGCTACAGAGACGCGACCCTCCCCGATCCGATCCGCTATGTCGTTCATGCGCCGCTCTATCCGCTCCTTCTCGCTCCGGTGGCGTTATTCTTTCCGCTGAACGTTGTAGCGGCAAAAATCTGGACGGCGGTCTTCGCCCTTTTCGCGCTGACATTTTTTTATAGATGGAGTTGTCCACGTATCGGAAGGATTCCCGCGCTCCTTGGATGTTTTTTCCTGGCGGTCAACCCGCTCTATCTTCTCTTCTCAACGGAAGTACTCTCCGATATTCCTTTTGCAGCCGTTGTTCTCCTGCTTTTCGTGTTGATGGAAAAATACACGGCATCGGAAAATCCATCGCGTGCTGTTCTCTTCTCTCTTTCGCTGACCATCGCGGCAGGCGTCTTGCTGAGAGAGATCGGGCTCGCATTTCTCTTTGGAACGATGTTGTTTCTCATCGTGAGGAAGAGATGGCGGCACGCCGTCCGGATCGGCATGATCCCGATCCTCGCTTACCTTGCCTGGTACTTCCGGAACGAAATCATCATTGCGGGGTTCGAGTCGCCGTCGTTGACCAACGCCCGATTGATGACGCATCATTTTTTCACTTCCCCGGCCGACACTCTGCTCCAGGAGATGATCGCAAGGATCGGCGTCAACGTTGCCGTCTACGGCAGGGGCATCGGGCAATTGATCTTCTTCCCGTTCCATTCGTGGCTGCAGTTTGACGTCGTCTTTTTGAACCAACAGCCGCTGTCGGCCGTCAACGCGATCCTCGATCTTCTCCGGTACCCGCTGATGATGATGAGCTGTGGGATGATTCTGTACGGCCTGGTTCTCGATTTGAAGAGCTCCGGCGCGGGGCTTTTTCGATTGCTTGTTCTGGCCTTCTATCTTGGCATCATTCTTCTTTATCCCCTGAACGACATTCGCTTCCTCGTCCCATTTCTTCTCCTTGCGATCTACTGGTTCGTCGGGGCACTCTCTGCGCTGGGCGAACGCCTTGCCGGTCGATGGCGCGCGGCGCTCTCCGGCGGCGTGGCGCTGCTCATGCTTCCCAATCTCATCTGGGATGCTCAGTTCGTGAACAACTGCAGCGTGTATAACGCGTCCCCGCTCGCCTTCTATGATCTGACAAAGGAGTTGAAGAAGTATCCGTCTCATTTCACCAAGCCGTTCCGACTGGCCGGCGATTGGCTGAAGGAGCACACCGACTCGTCGGCGGTCGTTCTCACTCAATGGAAAGATCTCACGGCCTGGGCGGGGGGAAGAAAGGTCTATGCTACCGATCAGACGGTTCCTCTGGATGAGTTCGAATCGATCATCCGCGACTACGCGATCACGCATCTGGTCTCCGTCGTCCAGAAGAGCGGCGCGCGGGAGTTCGACGTGCAGATGCATTTGACAAGACGATTCGGGTTCAGTCTGGTTCAACGCATCGCAAACGTTGAAGTTTATTCCGTGTCGCAGCAACCTGATGTCTCGATGCGAACCGACTCCGGCACGCTGTTCCGGCATGGGATCTCCCTGCTTCGGCATGGAAGGTACGCTGAAGCGGCGACAATCCTCGACGAGGGGCGAAGATCGGATTCGCTCAATCTGCCGCTGGCGTTTTATTCTGCCGTGGCAAAAGAATTTGCCATGATGCTTGATGATGCCTCGGCGCAATTCTCAGCCATCGCTGCATTGCCGCAGTCGCTGATGTACGCCGAGGAAGCGGCTGTGCATCGGCAGATCATCCGTCGCCTGGCCGATGCGCCCCGGATGAGTTCGCCGTCGGCGTGTGCTGATGAATATTTCAGGGCAGGGGGGTCGTGCTGGAGTCTCGGTTATCGGTTCCGGGCCCGCGAGCTCCTGAGGCAGTCGCTGATGCAGGATTCGGCATATTTCCCTGCGCTCATTCTCGGGATCCATTTCGCCCTTGTCGAAGGTGACACGAACGAGGCGAGATTATACCTCGCTCGCGCCGCATCGTTTCAACACGACAATCCAATCACCACGACCGTCACACGGTTGTTCATGGAGTTTGATTCCTTGAAGAGATCAGACCGATCGCGGCATTACGCCGCCCTCAGCTCTCTGTACAGTAGTCTCCGAATCACGGAGAGCGCGATCGACAATGCATTGCTGGCGGTGGGGGAGAACCCCGGCAGCGCGGGAGCGTGGAAGTCGCTTTCTGAATTATATCTCCAACGGCGCCGCTATGCGCCCGCGCGCCGCGCCCTCGAACGTGCGGCGAGCTTAAGTCCCGGCGACCGTTCCGTGCGCCAGGCATTGGACGAAGTGCTTACGCATTTCTAACAGGCTGTTGAAAAACACGAAATTAAAGTTCTCAACGTAGAGACGCAGAGATCGCCGAGGATCGCAGAGGCGAAATTCGAACCGTTTTTAGCAGAAGAACGCTCCGCGTTTCTCTGCGTGCTCTGCGCCTCTGCGTTTAAAAATCATATTTCAACAGCCTGCTAGTGCCGGAAATACGTTCAATAAATACGGTTTGCAAGAGGAGGTTGCTTCTGAACGGCCATTTTTGTACTCTACTCCCGCTATGATCAAAGCGATCGTCTTCGACCTCGACAATACCTTAGTGGATTTCATGGCCATGAAGCGACAGGCCATCGATGCGGCGGTCGGTGCAATGATCGACGCCGGTCTGAACCTCACCGTTGACGAAGCCAAAGCGCGCATCGATGTCATCTACAAGGAGCGCGGCATAGAGTTTCAGAACGTTTTTGACGAACTGCTTTACGATATCTTCAAGAAAGTCGATTTTAAGATTCTCTCGGCGGGAATCATTGCTTATCGCCGCGCGCGCGAGGCCGCGCTTGTTCCGTACCCGCATGTCTACATGGCATTGATGGAGCTGCTGAAACGCGGACTGCGTCTCGGGGTTGTCTCCGACGCGCCCGCCCGCGAGGCATGGCTCCGGCTTTGCTATCTGAATTTTCATCATATCTTCCACTCGGTCGTCACGTTCGACGATACCGGGCAGCGAAAGCCGCATGAAGGTCCGTTCCGGAAAGCTCTTGAACTTCTGGGCGCACAGCCGCACGAAGCGCTCATGGTTGGGGATTGGGCTGAGCGGGATATGGTCGGCGCCGCCAATATCGGAATGAAAACCGTGTTCGCCCGCTACGGCGACACGTTCGGGACGGTCGAAACGCATGCCGATTTTGAGATCGGCGACATCAAGGAATTGCTGGCGATCGTCGAGACCGAGAACCGCCCGGGGAAGAAAAATGGTTAAGGGAATCGGCATCGACGTCGTGGAGATACGGCGCATGGAGGATGTTGTGTCGAGGTGGGGGAGTGCCTTCCTCGATAAGGTGTTCACCGCGACGGAGCTCGCGTACGCGCATTCAAAAAAAAATCCAATCAACCATATCGCCGGAAGATTTGCCGTGAAGGAGGCGGTTGCCAAAGCGCTTGCGACCGGCTGGGCGGGCGGTTTCCGCTGGAAAGACGTTGAAGTGAAAAATGATCCGTCGGGCAAGCCGGCTGTCATCCTCCATGGAAGCGTCGCTCAGCTTCTTGCCAAAAGCCGGATCCTTGTCTCCATTTCCCATGCCGAGTCCGTTGTTGTTGCTACGGCGATCATCGAGTCGTAGCAGACGCCGCCGCTCGTGCCTTTCCCTGGCGTTTGACATTCCTGAGGAGAACCTCGCATCGCCGATAATTGGGTAATTTAGGAACATCACCTTCTTGATCTCCTTGTTCGGGCCGCCGCGGAGAAGCGCGCGCGAAACAAGTAACAGATGGCAGATTGCGGATGGCAGATGGCGGATGGCAGATGACAGATTCCAGATGACGCTCCCTCTGTTGCCTTTCGCCGATAAATTCATTATTTTCGAACGTCTAGGTCAACCACTTCCTTCATTCAGAGGACGATACGCCAATGAAACAGCTTGGTATCAAGAAGCTCTATTATTCGATCAGCGAAGTCAGCAAGATCACTGATCTTGAGCAGTACGTTCTGCGGTATTGGGAAACGGAGTTTGAGCAGTTGAATCCTGCGAAGAATCGTGCGGGCAACCGGATCTATACGAACCGCGACATCAAGCTCATCCTCTACATCAAGAAGCTTCTGAGGGAAGAGAGGTACACGATCGAGGGGGCGAAGCAGGTGCTTGCGACCTACATGCCTGAGAACGAGACCGGGGAGCAGCTCGAATTGATTTCCGATAGGGCTGTGCCGGTCATGGACGAAGCCGCGCCGAAGGTGACGACAGAAAATCGTTTACGACACGATCTTGTCGATATGAAGAAATTTTTGGAAGAGCTACTGGTGAAGTTGACGTAGTTGAGTAGTTGAGTAGTGGAGTAGGTGAGATCGAGGTGGGCGCATCCGCTCGACGAGTCGAGTCGTCGACCTGTGGCGGAAATTTTGAATTATTTCGGACTTTTGTACTCTTCGACGGCCGAAGACGAACGATCATCGAATTTGATTCTCATGGAGATTCAGCACGGCCGCTGCGTTTTTTAATTTTGCATTTTTTGCGCCAGAGGCGCATCCGCCTGTGGCGGAAATTTTGAATTGATCCGGAACGTGGCGCAGCCCGGTAGCGCACTTGCTTGGGGTGCAAGGGGTCGCGGGTTCAAATCCCGCCGTTCCGACAGATAGGTCGCGGGTTCTGAGCCGGAGGCTCATGCGCCTTTGGCGCAAAATCCCGCCGTTCCGACAGATAGCAATAATTTACTTACCTCTGCTAATGGAATTGCTAATGAAAGGGGTTAGCAATGTCCGATTCCTACCTTTCCATCTTCAAGAGAGACAACGGCGTTTGGTACATTCTCTACAAGGAGGAAGGCCGCATTCGTTGGAAGTCCACAGGAGAAACCACGAGGGTGGAGGCGCTTAGGAAGCTGAGCGATTTCAAACAACTCCTTCGTGTCCGTCCGAAGACGAAAACCGTCTCGGTATTCACCACTGCGTTCCTGAGCTTTGCCCGGCAAAACTATGCCCGGCCTACCGTTGACATCTTCTCCATTGCGTTAGGGCATCTGAAGCGAATCTCAGGCGATTGCCTCTTAACGTCGCTGACTGCTCAGCATCCTGACAGATACAAGGTCACTCGGCTGGCCGACAAGGTCAGCGGGGTCACTGTGAACGTCGAGTTGAGGGGGCTTCGAGCAGTGATGAATGTGGCCCTGCGGTGGAAACTGGTTTCGGAAAACCCGTTTGCCAAAGTTGAGCTTGTCCGTGTTCCTGATGTTCCTCCGGTTTTCCTTACCAAAGCGCACTTCCAGAAACTCGTGTCGTTGATAAAAGAGGGCTGGCTGAGAGACGTGGTATTCTTCGCTGTCTCAACTGGGATGAGGAGAGGAGAAATTCTCAACCTGCGATGGGAACAAATTGACCTCCCCCGAAGGCTCATCCATGTGCAAAGCAATCCGACCTTTAAGACAAAACAGGGAAAGAGGCGGACTCTCCCGCTGAATGAGGTTGCCTTTCAGCTCCTCAGCAATCGAGTAGGTCGCTCTGCTTCGCCTTATGTTTTCACGGCACGAGATGAGAAAGTTGCTGAGAGTTACCTCTCGCACTCATTCAAGGATTATGCGCGACTGGCAGGGCTGTCCGAGAGAGTTCACTTTCACAGCCTTCGCCATACATTTGCAAGCTGGCTGGTGCAGGATGGGGTTTCCTTGTACGAGGTTCAGAAGCTGCTCGGACACTCGAATATTGCCGTTACGCAGGTATACTCTCACCTTCAGCCGGAAGGATTGCATTCGACCGTCAACAGGATTTCCATAGCCTTGAATTGAACCGAAAATATTTGTAACTTTGCCGAAGCTTAATTCTGACAGAAACGCCATGCGAAAATACTTTTCACCCTCTGTTTGCGTGGCGCATTGCCGCCAAAGCCATTGGCGTGGCTTGTCAGCACAGGCAGAGGGTTTTTTGTTTTCGGATGGAGAAATGACATACCGCGAATCCTCTGAGATTCCCTCATCAACAATATGGAGCGCCACACCATGAAAGAGCTCACAGCATCAAAGAAAAGGAAACTTCTATCATCCATCAAGAAGTATAGGAAAAAGTATCTCATTGGAAAGTACTCCGAGCTGGATGAGTCCGGAACGCGAATAATGATTAACTCTTTTCTCACAGATGTTTTGGGCTTCGTTAGCATTGAGGAAGTGAAGACCGAATACATGATACGGGGTACTTATGCAGATTACGTTGTACAAGTTAGTGGAAAACGGTGTTTCATTGTTGAAGTTAAGGCGATGGGTCTCGAACTATCACAAAAGCATTTGAGGCAGGCGGTCAATTACGCCGCTAACGAAGGGATTGAATGGGCGTTGCTCACCAATGGTAGACGCTTCGATTTTTACAGAATCATGTTTGACAAACCTATTGATTCTCGAAAAGTGTTTTCGGTTGACCTTTCAGATGCAAAGCAATTCACAATATCCCTGGAAAATCTACAATACATAACAAAACAGTTAATCCTCAAAAAGGGCTTGGAGAATCTCTGGGACAAATGCTGCGCGTTGGAGCCCTCCAACATCTCAAGACTCCTTTACTCGAAACACATCATCAAATTCCTGCGAAGGGAATTAAGAAAAGCCCACAAATCCAAGTTTAGTGACGATGAAATAAAAGCGGTGATAACGAGAGTAATTGAAGAACAGGTTGAGGGCGTGAAGCCACACAGGAAGCGACGGAGAAGGCACACGAAAAATCCCACAGCAGAGGTTTCAGCCTCTCGGCAATCAGTACCAACCCCTGTTTAGGAAATGAAGTAATTGTTTAGAGAATCTTTGACAATAATTCTCAAATAGCCATGCTTCAAAGAATCCGACGAAGAGTATTTCAGGTACTCGAATTCAGTTCAAAGGATGATTGGCTTACTCTGATAGATGACGTCCTTCTTACAACTCTCATAGCGTTAAATGCTGTCGCCGTTACATTGGAAACTGTACATAGCTTGTACAGTGAGTACAAAGTACTCTTTGATACTTTTGAATTAGTATCAATTAGCATTTTTACGGTCGAGTACATTTTGCGCCTCTGGATATGCACTTTGAGAGTTGAATATCAACAACCTCTTAAGGGTAGAATTCGATTTGCACTCACTCCGTTAGCACTCGTTGACCTGTTTGCGATATTACCATTTTACTTCCCCTACTTTCTGCCAATTGACCTTAGGTTCCTGCGAACACTTCGACTTTTCAGGCTGTTGAGAATTTTCAAGCTGACAAGATACTCGGCAGCACTAAGAACTCTTGGAACCGTTGTCAAACTCAAGAAGGAAGAGTTGCTGATTTCTGTCATGATTGTGCTGGTAATTTTGTTCTTTGCTTCCACCCTGATGTACTTTATTGAAAATGAAGTTCAACCTGAGACGTTTGGAAGTATTCCGAAATCTCTCTGGTGGGGGGTTGTCACGCTTACGACTGTCGGCTATGGTGATGTTTATCCAGTGACCCCTCTCGGAAAGGTTCTTGGTGCTGTGATTGCGTTTTTAGGTGTCGGCATGTTTGCATTGCCCGCAGGAATCCTCGCTTCTGGATTTGCAGATAGACTTCATCGAAAGCAAGAGCGTACAACCTGCCCTCATTGCGGGAAAGAAATTGATTGATGGAGAAACCATGAGAGACCCGACTTTCTGTGCTTTGCGGCAACGATGAAAATATAAGTGGAGATTCGGGATGACATCGGCTCCAAATCCTGAACAAATCAAAAGGAGGTATCATGAAGACGCTTCTGGCAATCTTACTCGCATTCTCGCTGTCCTACGCCGACGATATCAAATTCAAATCAGGTGGCTGGCTCAAGAACGTTATGGTTACCGATACCACCGAGGGGAGAATCACCGTGAAGTTTATCAACGAAACGCATCATTACCCTCTCAACACCATCGCCGAAGTCATTAAATCCACTTATGACCCGACGAAACCGAGCCCTTACTTCCCCGCTGAACAAGTTGAGGCAAATCCCGAACTCGGTGCTGTGGGAATTAATGCTGGACGTGAGTATCCTAATTTAAAATTGCTGCCCATCAGCATCATAGCATTCGGACTCAGCTATGATTTTTTCCAAACAGCAAGCGACATCGGCGATTCGCCCGACCCCAATGGAATAAAATCGAGAAAGACAATACTCGGCATAATCTGCTTGGGGGCAGGGATTGCAAATGCGGTGATAAGCTTTCAAAGTGTAGAAGTCAAAGCAACGCCCAACTCATTGACCCTTTCCTATCGTTTTTGATTTCGCAAGATGAGCACCACCTGGAATCATCCCAAGAGTGGCAAATTTTATGAAATGAAGAACACTTGCTTATGAATTAGAACCAAATAACATCCCGCAGGAATCGCCACTTAACAAATTAGTTTTATCTCTACGAGCCCGCGTTCCTCCCAGCTGGCTGTAGAGAAGTTAGACCCCCGACGTTACCAAAGGCTTTGGCGAGCCTCTGCGGAACGTTGGGGTTTAATATTTTGAAGGATGATTCGTGATTTCAATTAGAGACCATATTCTTGATTTAGGAAACCGGATTGCAGGGGAATTAGCACAGCTCCCTTGGACAAATGTTATTCTCAATTCACAAACGGGTGAAGTCGTAGACCCGAAGCGCCTGGTCAGCGACAAATTCAAGAAGATGATGGAACATATCAGCGAATTGCTGACGAGAAGACACCTCAGAGAAAGAGACCTATTAGAATTGCTCTTGGTCGGGAAGTTGTTACCCTGGTGAATGGGAGAAACGAACCGGGAGAACATTCAGTCACGTGGGATGCTCAAAGCGTTCCAAGTGGTGTATACTTCTACCGCCTTGTTGCCGGTGGTTTTGTGACGACAAAGAAGATGATATTGATGAAGTAAGCTTCATAGAACATTTATGTCTCATCAAATCCCGCCGTTCCGACAAGTGGGCACCGAATACCTTTTCAATGAAACATCCGTTAAGTCTGTCTGCAGGGAGGTTGACCGCATGTTCTGTGTTTACGTATTGTACAGTCCTTCCAGCAAGAGATTCTATGTCGGGCAGACGGCGGATATTTCAAGGCGGTTGAAAAAGCACAATGAAGGCTCATCTCGTTCAACGAGGTCCGGGCGGCCGTGGCAGTTGGTATACAATGAATTATGTTCTTCGCGTACCGCGGCGATTGGGCGAGAGAGGTTCTTGAAATCCCCGGCAGGGTGGCGGGAACTGCGCCGTCTGAAGGACTCCGTCATTAATCAGATAGGCAAATGAACGTTGAAGAAGCTTGCGAGATGATTCACTTTGTGACTGCCCAGCGCACTTGTCACGAAGTGATCCCTTCGGGACTTGGGGTGCAAGGGGTCGCGGGTTCTGAGCCGGAGGCTCATACGCCTTTGGCGCAAAATCCCGCCCTTCCGACAGAGAGGTCCCCGGTTTCCCGATGCGATTACGTTATGACAAATCCCGCGCCGGGGCAAAATCCCCGCCGGAGGCGGGCAAGCCGCTGTAAAACCTTACGCTCCAGTCCTCGCCGCAATGCCTGCTGCATCAAACGACTTGATGATCTCATCATTCATCAACACCCAGATGCTGTAAGCGCCGAGCGCTGTCCCCACCGGCACGTGAAGGAGATTGAGGAACGAAACGATGAGGAGGACGATCCTTCCCCAATGTTTTTTTCTGAGCACCCCGATGGCGCCGATGATGCCAATGACCGAGACGAAAAACATGATCGTGGCAACAACCAGCAGAACCACTGTCACGAGGTTCGATATCTCCGGCGGCAAATCATGGAACCTATAATAACCCCGCCAGGGAAAAGCCTCCATGAAGTGCCCAAACCATGCCCCCAATATCCCAAGAAGGACCGCGACGATCATGAGAATTGCACGGTAGACAATGTTGAGAATTCCAACGAGAGTGATATGCTTTTCCATGTCAATAACTCCTTTGGTAGTTGACCTTCAGCCAAATGTACGATTTTCTCTCCTCAAATGTTCCGATCTATCAGTGTAGATCATGTGCTTTTCAGTGTCATCTGCTTGCCTCGCCGTTTTACCCGCCGACTTGTCCGCCGCCTGTTGGCGGAAGGCGGGCGTTCTATCAAAATCACCGATTGAAATTTTCCGACTTTCTTGGTACCTTACATTAGCAAGGAGTTGAAAAATCTATCAATTACCACGAGCTTCAGCTCGTGGTAAGAAAATCCGCCAGGCGAATGGGTTTTAACCCCCCACTGCCGGGAGGATCAGGGGCTAAAGCCCGGGCCCGCTTTCTCCTCGCCGTTGTCCACGACATGAATGTCGTGGCAATTCATCAGGAGAACGTTGGACGTAGGCTTTTTCAACAACCCCTTAAACTTGTCTCATGAGTTCTTTGCGCCGCGCATTGTTCGCAACATCCCAATAAGAACCGGATTTCACATGAATGATCCTGCAAAAATCGAACAGAAACCTCTCGATCGCTTCAGAGGACTCAAACATATGGTCGGCAATACACCGCTCCTCGCCATCCATTTCAACTTCAACGGCCAACCAAGAGTGCTCTATGCCAAAGCCGAAAACATCAACATGACCGGAAGCATCAAAGATAGAATGGCGCTCTACATTCTCGAACGGGCGTACGCGGAAGGACATATCCAACCGGGCGATACGATCGTCGAGGCAACGAGCGGCAACACCGGTATCTCGTTCTCCGCGATCGGTCGGGTCCTCGGACATCCGGTCACGATCTTCATACCCGACTGGATGAGCCGCGAGCGCGTCGATCTCATCCGCAGCCTCGGCGCGAAGGTCAGGCCCGTGACGCGAGACCAGGGAGGATTCCTCGGCAGCATTCGAATGACAGAAGAACATGCGAAGCAGGAGGAGCATATTTTCCTCCCGTGCCAGTTCTCCAACAATGCCAATGTCCAGGCACACGAGCAAAGCACCGGTCCGGAAATCTGGTGGCAATTGCAGTTTCAATCACTCACGCCGGATGCCTTCGTCGCCGGAGTCGGGACGGGCGGAACGATCATGGGCGTCGGCCGCTTCCTCCGAAACAAGAAATCATCGGTTCGGATCCATCCACTGGAACCGGTGGAATCCCCCACGCTCTCGACAGGCCACAAGGTCGGTCACCACCGCCTCCAGGGCATCTCCGATGAGTTTATTCCGTCCATCGTCAAACTCGACCAGCTCGATCACGTCGTGAGCGTCCATGACGGCGACGCGATCCTCATGGCGCAGCAGCTGGCGGCGAGGCTCGGACTCGCCGTCGGCATTTCGTCCGGCGCGAACTTCATCGGGGCCCTCATGATACAGAACGAACTCGGCCCCGAGACGATCGTTGTGACCGTCCTCCCCGATGACAACAAAAAGTACCTCAGCACTGATCTCCTTCGGGAGGAACCGATCAACGATGGCTACCTCACCCCGCACGTTGAACTCCTCGGCGTCGTCGCGTTCAAGCGCGTCTGCCATACATGCTGTGATCTCTATGATTGCACGCAGCGGATCACGCCGGACCTCCTGTAACTTTCGAACTTCCCCAAGGCCATCGGCGTGAAACGGCAGAGCGCACATCTTCTCCTCATTCTCTTGTTGAGCGGGGTCTCGAGCTCCTCAGTTTCCGCGCGACAGGCCGGGCACGAAATCATTGTCAATGTCAGAAACGACATGAAGAGCCGGCTCCGCCCATCTCATGAGGAGCCGACATTTATCAACGGTTACCGATCCACCCTGAGCGGCCAGGTCATCATCTATCATTCCGCCCACCCCGACGCCGAAGCCGCACTGCTCGTCCGTGCAAACAGCGAGGTTCACTCCATATCGTGGCAGACCGATACAATCCCGGCGCAATCCGCGGACGGTAACATCAGATTTATCTGGCTTGCCGGATTGGAACGGTCGGGCTGGGGCGAGAGCAAGAGCGGACACGCGTTTGATCTCTTCATCAATGGCGATCGCTGGTTCACATTCAGAAATTTCAAGGATTCCACCGCCTCGCATTGGACTGTCCCGGGAAAAGATGGCGCCGAGCTTTCATTCGTCGCCCGGATGGCGGATAAGTTTGGCGACCAGTTCGGGTACATGTTCCTCAAGCTTCCGAAAAGGGATTTCCGGGAAGGCACGCCGCTGGTCCTTCAGGTTGTCGGTGAAGATGCCAACAGCCCCGAATGGTACATGACGTTCCAGTATCATTTCAATTTCACTCCGCAGGTTCGCGTCGAACCGGCGCTGTTCAGGGAGGCCGACGGGGCGACGCAGATGCTCAGGTTGAGTCTCGATAATCTGAGAGGAGGCAAATCGATTGAGATCGGGACATCGGATGGGGTTGTTCGTAGAGAAAATCTGAACGTCGGTGCAAATATCTTTAGCCTGCCGATCCCCGCCGTCGACTCTGTCACCTCGCGTTCCCTGCTGTTTCAAATCGACGGGAAAGAAGTGACCCGCCAACGTGTAGAGGTCAAGCCGGTTATTCGCCGCGATATCTATCTTCTTTCCCATTCGCACAATGATATCGGTTATACCGATCTACAGCCCGAGGTTGAACGTAAGCAGTGGCGCAATATCGATGAAGCGCTCCGGCTGATCGAGGCGACGAGCGACTACCCGCCCGACGCGCGTTTCAAGTGGAACATCGAGGTGCTTTGGCCGCTTGAAAGTTATCTGCGCCAGGCCTCGCAGGAGAGACGGAAGAAACTCATCGATGCGATAAGCAGCGGGAGCATCGGCGTGAATGCACTCTACGGCAATGAGCTGACCGGACTCGCCACTGCTGTGGAGATGAGCCACTTCATGGATTACGCCCGAAACTTTTCTGCCCAATATTCGATTCCGATCACGACGGCGCTGGTCTCGGACATTCCGGGATTCACCTGGGGAATCGTGCCGGCGCTGGCGCAGAGCGGCGTGAAATATTTTGCCAGCGGCCCAAACTCCGGCGACCGAATCGGCTACGTCCTGCAGGAATGGGGCGATAAGCCGTTTTACTGGACTTCACAATCGGGAAATGAAAAGGTGCTCTTTTGGGTCGCCGGCGCGGGCTATTCAACGTTCCACGAAGGAACTCTTGAGAAGCTTGGCGATGACAAGATCATGAAATTGATGAGGCGGCTTGACGAATCCGGCTATCCGTATGATATCGTGCACTTGCCATACACGCTTGGCGACAACGGTCCGGCGGATTCCACGCTTTCGGATTTCGTGAGGCGTTGGAACGGAAAATATGTCTCACCGAGACTGATCATTGCAACGCACGAGAGGATGTTCAGAGAATTTGAGAAGCGGTACGGGGATCGTCTCCCGGTTTTTAAGGGCGATTTCACGCCATACTGGGAAGACGGAGCTCTCTCGACGGCGAATGAGACGGCGCTCAATCGGCAGGCCGTCGATCGCCTCGTCGAAGGCGAAGCGCTCTGGTCGATACGCGCGCCGGCCGATTTTCCGGATGAAGAATACGCCGCGGCGTGGCGAGACGTGGTCCTCTACGATGAGCACACGTGGGGAGCAAGCAACAGCGTGTCTAACCCGGACGATGCCGGTGTGAAAGGCCAGTGGCGAATCAAACAGCAGTTCGTCCGGGAAGCCGATAGTCTTTCACGTGACCTTCTCGGCAGGGCCCTCCAATCTTCGCGGGAAGGCAACAGACAAGCCGATGCGATCGATGTGTACAATCCGACGGCATGGGAGCGAACGGAGATCGTGATGGTCGCGGCCGACATGAGCCGGGCTGGCGACAGAGTTTACAACGAGAACGGCCGGCCGGTCGCATCGCAACGACTTTCGACCGGAGAACTTGCCGTCCTCGCCGAACGTGTTGCACCGATGTCTGCGAAGCGCTTTTCCATCAGGGCGGGGAAGGCGAAGAACGGTGGTGCAGTCGCTGCATCGACGGGTGTTCTGGAGAACAGCAAGATACGGCTTTCGTTCAATCCAAAAACCGGGACGATTGAAGAATTCAGGTGGAAGTCGAGAAATCTTCAGTTCGCCCAGGTCGGGCGGGGTTTGAATCAGTATCTGTATGTACCGGGGACAAATCCGGATAGCGCGCGATCGCCGACGAACATCCGGATAAAGATCAAGGAAACGGGCGGACTTGTCGGGTCGCTCCTGGTTGAAGCCGATGCCCCCGGATGCCGGCGCTATATGACGGAGGTTCGCCTTATCGAGGGGGCTGAAAGGGTGGAGATCATTACGACGATCGACAAGCGTGCTGTGCGGGAAAAGGAAGCGGTCCATATCGCTTTTCCTTTCTCCGTGCCGAATGCCGAGGTTCGGTATGATGTCGCTGACGCGATCGTTCGTCCGGAAGCCGATCAACTCGCGGGGGCTTGCAAGAATTTTTTCTCTGTCCAGAGCTGGGTCGATGTCTCGAACGCGAATTGCGGCGTGACCCTTGCGACACCCGATGCACCGCTGGTAGAGATCGGGGCGATCACCGCGGAGCAGCCGTGGAAAACGGATGTGGCTCCCTCGGCGGTGATCTATTCGTACGTGATGAACAATTACTGGCACACGAACTACAAGGCAGATCAGGAAGGACCATTGCTGCTGCGTTACTCGCTGATGCCCCACGGCGCCTACAAGCCTGAGGATGCTGTACGATTCGGGAGAGAATGCAGGGAACCGCTCATTGTGGGGCCCGCGTTTCTCACGAAGCCGCCGTCAGCGTCGCTGTTTCATATTGAGCCGGCAGGAAGTCTTGTCGAATCCGTCACACCATTGCCAGGAGGCCGTGGTTGGTTGTTATTTTTTTATAACCCTACGGACCGCGATCAAAGTACCGCAATCCATTGGAACAGGAAACAGCCGGTGAGGATGACGACAAGCGACGCCTCCGGTATTCCAGGCAGCGTCTTGCAAGGCCGGCTGGTCCTGATGGCGCACGGCTCCGCCTATCTCCGTGTTGAGAGAAGATGAACGAACCTGTCCATTGAGCAAACGCCTGCGGGTAATTGGTTAATTGGTTAATTGGTTAACTGGTTAGTTGGTTGGTTTGCTCATGGCCGGTTTGCCACTCTCATCCGGTTTTTGTACTTTCCGTCGACGAACATCGAACATCGAACATCAGACATCGGACATCGAACATCAGATCATGAACATGCCAATGCATAAACTAGTCTTACTCCGCCACGGTGAGAGCACCTGGAATAAGGAAAACCGGTTCACCGGATGGACCGACGTCGATCTCTCCGAACAAGGGATCGGAGAAGCGCATCGCGCCGGGCAGCTGCTGAAGGAGAACGGATTTGCGTTCGACGTGGCGTTCACCTCCGTTCTCAAACGTGCCATCCGCACCCTCTGGATCACGCTCGAGGAGATGGACGCGATGTGGATCCCGGTCCAAAATTCCTGGCGGCTCAACGAACGCCACTACGGCGCGCTCCAGGGGCTGAACAAGTCGGAAACGGCCGCAAAATACGGGGACGAGCAGGTGCATATCTGGCGGCGCAGCTACGACGTGCCTCCACCCGCGCTCGAGCCCGGCGATCCGCGAAGCCCGGCCAACGATATTCGCTACAAAGGATTGAAAAAGGAAGAGATTCCGCTCACGGAGTGTTTGAAAGACACAGTTGCCCGCTTCCTGCCGCACTGGCACGACAGCATCGCGCCGGCGGTTCAATCCGGCAAGCGCGTCATTATTGTTGCGCACGGGAACAGCCTGCGCGCTCTGGTCAAGTATCTCGATCACGTTTCAGAAGAGTCGATCGTGGAGCTGAATATCCCGACCGGCATTCCGCTCGTCTATGAACTCGACGGGCAACTCCGCCCGCTGCGCAACTATTACCTCGGCGATCCCGACGCCGTCAAGAGGGCGAAGGAGGTGGTCGCCATGCAGGGGAAAGCGAAGAAGTAGCCGCCATCCTATCCGAGGATGGCTATTTGACGAGAACCGCCTTCCGCATCTGAGTGAACGTGTTCGCCGGATCATCTAAAGAGACAGCCTCAAGCTGATAGAAATAAACGCCGCTGGCAAGCCCGCGGGCTTCCCATTCCACCGATTTTTCTCCGGCCGGTTCGTACGATTCCCTCAATGTCGCGATCAATATGCCGAGCACGTTATAGATTTTCAATGATACACGGCTCGCGACGGGCAGCTGATATCTTATGAGAGTGCGCGGATTGAATGGATTCGGATAAGCAGGAGAGAGAGCAAACGTCTTTGGCGGTTCCTCGATTCCCACATCTTCCTGCGGGCCTGTCGGAGGCAATTCCCGCGTCGGCACGATGCGGATTCGCTGCGCCATCGCGCCGGCCGAATTCGTCGTGAGAACAAGTAAGCCGTCCCGTTGCGTCTTCACCCAATAACCACGTGCAGGAAAGATGCTGTCGGTTGTAACGTAGTTTCCTTCGTAGCCAAACCAATTGCTCGTTGCGATGCCCGGCGGCATGCTGACGATTGAAGATACCGGAAACGGCCTCATCAGTGAACCGATAAGATTCCAACCTGTATGAACGTCGACTGTTTCCGCCTGCAACGGAAGTCCGACAATCCCAATCTGTTGACCCGTCGCAAATTTCACCCAGTAGCCGATGCCGTTCCGCAGCGAATCCACGGTCATATAAACACCGGAGGAATCGTAGGCGTACACTGCCGACACGGTGGTCGGAAACAGGGCGACAGGGCGCGGGTCAGTGACCAGCAGCGGCAACGACATCAGATTCCATCGCGGCGCAACCGTGTACGCCTGAGCGGCCCCGGTGCCGTAAACAGTGAACTTATCGGGTGAGCCGGGCCCATCGTGGAAGAAGGAAAGATGCCCCGTCCTGGCGCCGGCAGTGGTGGGATGGAACATCAACAGGAATTTCTGTACACCAGACGGTGTGATGGTTGCGCTCGTAGGTGCGATGCTGAAGGCCGTGTCATCTGAGACGATCGATGAAATCGTGAGCGGGAGAAAGCCCGCATTTGAGACGGAAATGCTGTCGGTTTTCGAATCGAAAATAGAGACAGTACCGAATGACAGCGCCGCCGGATACGCGACGAACGGCTTCACCGTGTCGTTGATCTGGAGAATCCATCCCTGTGCATCAAGCTGGATCGAGAGCGGTTTGTGGGAGACGGTGAGAGAAAATGCCTGCGGCGATGAGTTGTTGAACAACGTCACTGTGGTATCCCAGCCGGTCGACAGAATCTTGAAGTCGATCGGCATCGTGAAAAAGGACGGATTCGATGTGCCGGTTGTTTGCCGGACGTCGAGGCTCATCGCGTAACCGCTGTCGGTGGACTGTGAAGTCCATCCGTACCTGTAATGCGGATAGTTTTGCCCGTAGACCCACTCGTTGAAGAAGTAGGTGAGATCCTTTCCTGATGTTGATTCGCACATCGACCGGAAATCCGCGGTCGATGCCGTTCCGAAACGGTACGATGGATGATGCGCGTAATCGTACATCGACTTGAAGAAAACGCTGTCGCCCAGGACATGCCGGAGCATATGGAGGACGGTTGCTCCTTTCGCGTAGACGAGGTTCCACCCGAACAGCACTCCGATATTGGCCGTGTCGACGATGCTGAGAGTTCCGACTGCCGCTCTCGCGCTGGCTTTCACTCCGGCGACGCCGCCCCAGTATGCGCCTGTCCCGTATTTTTGTTCGCGATAGAGAATTTCGCAGTAAGTAGCAAACCCTTCGTTCAGCCAGATATCCGGCCACGTCCGGCATGTGATCATATCCCCGAACCACTGATGCGCAAGTTCATGCGCCGTGAGCCCTTCACTGAACCCACCGAGCGACGTCATCGTCTGGTGTTCCATACCTCCGCCCCAGCCGAATTCGGAATGTCCATACTTTTCCTGAATGAACGGGTAGAGTCCGAAAAGGTCGGAATAGATATGCAGCATGCCGACCACCAGCGGAAGATTCGCCTGTGCACTGGCCAGATGTTCCGGCAGCACATAGTTGAGAACCTCCATCGAGTCGGTCGGTGTGTACTTGAACCAGTTGGAGAACGCGGCGTAGTTCGTGACGGCCACCGACACGAGGTACGTTGAGATCGGATAGCGCTCCTGCCAATGATACGTGTGCGTTCCGTCCCCGTGGTTTGTGACAGAAATGAGCTTCCCGTTCGATCCGACTCGATATGCCGTATCGCACCTGACGAGGATATCGGCGGAATCGGCTTTATCGGCAGGATGATCTTTGCACGGCCACCAGTCTTTCGCGCCATACGGCTCACTCAGCGACCAGACCCACGGGGTCGCCGAATGGCTTGAAAACTCGAAGCTCCCGAAGCCGCTGCTGCCCGGTATCCCCTCGTAAAAAATGTTTATGCTGATCATCTCGCCGCTGTTGTATGTCCGGTCAAGCGTTACGTCAAACGAAGAGGCATGCTGGAGAAACGCTGCCGCGAGGCCGCCGATGCGGATCGAATCGATCGACATGCTGCTCATGAGATCGAGCGTGATCGCTGCGAGTCCGTTCACACGGCTCGCCGCGTTCATCGTCACGCTGCCGCGGAGATAATTCGGCGACGTGGTTAACCGAATATCGAGCTTGTAATACGTCACGTCGAATCGCTCGTCGGCTGCGGTCGACTGTGCCGTTCTTTGGAAGGATGATTTGTAACGATACAATTCGTGTCGCACAAAGCTCTTATCGTATCCGGATTGCTCTTCTTGCCCGAACAAAGTACCGGAAATGAGAAGCGTCAAAAAGACGATAGATGTCAAAGATGATCGGTTCATGGTCGTTCTCCAGGTTTAATGGGTCGCAGCCCGGTGGGCTGTTCGTTGCGGAGGCTTTGCGCGTGCCGGAAGTCTCTTACCGTGCGCGATCCGGCGCTGCGTTTGACCCAGGAAATTGAGAAAGAACAAGATAAAATGATGAGAAACTACGGGAACATAGCAATTCGATGGATGGAATCCAAGCCAAGGAAGCCGGGGAGGAAGGTTACCTTCTGCTGAGCAAGTCCTCCGGTGAAGGTAACCTTCTACAAGGGTTAGCTATGCCGAATCGACATGATATCGCCATCCTTTACGATGTACTCCTTTCCCTCGAGTCTCCAATGGCCCGCCTCTTTGGCCTTCGCAAACGAACCGCCATGGAGGATAAAGTCGTCATAGTGCACGACCTCCGATCGAATGAACTTGTTGACGAAATCGGTGTGGATGACGCCGGCGGCTTCCTGAGCCGTCATCCCCTTCCTGATCGTCCATGCCCTGCATTCGTCCTCTCCAACCGTAAAGAATGATTGCAGTCCGAGGAGCGCGTACGCCTCGCGGATCAGCGTGACGAGCGCCGATTCCCTGATGCCGTATTCATCCATGAAGACGCGCGCTTCATCTTCGTGGAGCTCCGACATTTCCATTTCGATCTTTCCGAAGAACGACACGACCTTCGTATGCTTTCGTGGTATTTTTTCGGAAACGAATTTCACCATGTCATCGGCCGTGCTCCGCTGGGACTCGTCGAAATTCAACGCAATGAGCATCGGCTTGATCGTGAGAAGCTGGTATGTCTTCAGGAGGTGGGCTTCTTCTTTTGTGAAGTCGGTCTCGCGCAGCGGTTTCTCGCTTTCCAGGAACTCACGGCATCGTTCCAGCAAAGGGAGTTCCTTCTTGCTGAGTTCATCATGTATTTTCTGAAGCTGCTTTTTGATCCTGTCGACGCGCGTTTCAATGATCGACAGGTCTGAAATAATGAACTCCGTTTCGAATGAAGCGATATCTCGCAGCGCATCGATACTGCCGTCCGGGTGCGGAACGATGTCGCTGGCGAACAACCGGACAACCTGGACGAGTGTATCGTTCGTTTTGACGTTGGACAGGAAGTTTGTCGTGAACTGGGTGGAGCCGGATTCTCCTTTCTTCAAACCGACGACATCAACGAACTCGATGGCGGCATGAACCGTACTCTTTGGAGAGAAAAGGGCCGAGAGCTTGTCCAGACGCGCGTCCGGTACTTTCACCATCGCATGATGTGCTTCAACCTTCGTCAGAGCGGATGGATCGAGGTGCGTTTTCGTGATCGTCTGAAACAGCGTTGATTTTCCTGAGAATGGAAGTCCGACAATGCCGATTTGCATAGGGTTTATTTCCTGTGTGGGTGCTGAAACAATAAGATACGAATTCTAATTGATTGATGCAGGGGGCGGGGAGTAGTTGAGTAGTTGAGTAGGGGAGCAGGGGAGCGGTGGAGTAATGGAGTAGTGGAGTTGGGGAGTAGCTGAGCATGGAGTAAATGAAAATATGAGTTGCTACAATTCAAGAACTCCCTTTGACCCTTTCTGAAAATATTGCTAAATTACTGGAGAATACAGAATCCATATCAGCCATGAAAGGATTTTCCGGTGAGACCGGCCGTCAGATTTCTGAGCGATGAATTGATAACGAAGATCGTCGGTGAGGCGAAAGCTATCATGAGGAACATCGGCATCGAGATTCATAACGACCGCGTCATCACCTTGCTCGGAGACCACGGTGCGCGAATCGACAACACCCAACATCGCGTCCACTTCACAGACCGGCTCATCGAAAAAGCGCTCGCCCTTGCCCCACGATCGTTCAAACTCTATGACGCCGCCGGGAACGAGGCGGTTGATCTCTCCGGTTTCAACGTCAACTTCACGCCCGGTTCCGCAGCGATCAATTTTCTCGACAGCATCTCCCGACAGGTCCGGAAACCGACGACCCGCGACTATGTCCGGTACGCAAAGTTGATGCGCAGGATGAGCAATATCGCTTCGCAATCGACTGCCATGATCCCTTCCGACGTGCATGAACGGATCTCCGACAGTTACCGTTTGTACCTGAGTCTTCTGTACTGTGAAAAACCGGTGGTGACCGGAACGTTCACAATGGAGGGATTTCAAATCATGAAAGAACTCCAGCTGGCAGTAAGGGGCACCAGAGAGCACCTTGCTTCAAAGCCGCTCACCCTGTTTTCCTGCTGCCCGACGTCTCCCTTGAAGTGGAGCGATGTCACATCGCAAAATCTCCTCGACTGCGCGGCGTATTCGATCCCCGTCGAATATGTCTCGATGCCTCTGTCAGGATTCATGGCGCCAGTGACACTCGTCGGCACACTGATTCAGCACACCGCGGAAACGCTGAGCGGAGTCGTGATCAGTCAGCTCGCGAGTCCGGGCACCCCCGCCCTCTACGGCGGTTCGCCGTCATTCTTCGACATCAGGTATGAAACCACGCCAATGGGCGCGATCGCCACGATGATGACAGACTGCGCCTACAATGAGATCGGGAAACACTTAGGCCTTCCGACACAGGCGTATATCGGATTGAGCGACTCAATGGATCTCGATGCTCAGGCCGGACTCGAATCTTCGATGGGGATAACCCTCGCGGCACTCGCCGGGATTAACAACGTCTCGGGACCCGGGATGCTCGATTTCGAAAACTGCTTCAGCCTGGAGAAACTCGTCGTCGATAACGAAATCTGCGGGATGGCGCTCCGGATGATCCGCGGGATCGAACCGAAAGAGGATTTCCCGGCCGAGGCGCTGTTTCAGGAACTGCTTCAGGAAAAACATCTTCTCATCGCCGGGCACACGCGTAAATATTTCAAGGGGGAAGACTATCTCCCCGGCCCGGTGATCAACCGGGCAAACAGAATGAGATGGATCGACGAGGGAAGCTCATCGATGCATGACCGGGCCAGAATTGAGGTTGAAAAAGCTGTCAGCTCCTGGGAAGCAACTGCGCTTCCCGAGGCAACCCGGAGGGAGATGACAACGTTGATGCTGGGTGAAGCCCGACGTCACGGCATGACGAGTTTGCCGGAGGCTCATTGAGTTGACCCGGGAGATCATCCAAATCACCGCACGCGATGTTGTTCCCGAACTCCATGCAGTTCTGGCCGGACAGGGAATCCCCCGTTGGGTGAAGCCGGAACCGCGGACCGTGAACATGGCTCACCAGGCAATTTCATTCTACCAAGAAATGGCAAATCCGGTCGGACTTTTGATGGAAATCGAGAGTGACGCCTTCAAGTCTGTCTTCGAAGGTGAAGGTCGTAACGAGGCAGAGTCGCCGCTCGATCTTATCTATCAGTCCGCAGCCGGTCTGGCACTCTTCGCCATCACGATCGGAGAAACTGTGTGCGCCGAAATTTCACGGATGTTCAGGGAGAACGACTTCGCCCTCGGCGCCATGCTCGATGCGACTTGTTCCGAAAGCGCCGAGCTGGCCGCCCAGGCCGTCGAGAATGTGTATCGGGCGCGACTCAAGGCAACCGGTCGATTCGACGCTCGGCAAGGTACTCTTCGTTTCAGTCCCGGGTACTGTGGATGGCATATCAGTGCGCAGAAAAAGCTGTTCGAGGTGCTTGAGCCGGGCAGGATCGGTATGTTGCTCAACGACCATTATCTCATGAAGCCACTGAAATCGATCAGCGGCGTGATCGTGGCCGGCGACAAACAGATCTTCGACTTCGAAGACGTCTTTTCGTTCTGCAGGGATTGCACAACGCATACATGCCGGGATCGAATCAAAGCACTGTTTGAACAATAGAGACAGAGGATCGGCCATGGAGATTTTTCAAGAACTATCTCTCGGACTGCAACAAGGAGAGACAAGAAAGGTGGCAGAGCTTACCCGCCAGGCCATCGAGGAGGGAATCGGCCCGGGCAAAATTCTCAATGATGGACTCATTGCGGGAATGGCCGTGGTCGGAGAGAAATTCAAATCGCATGAGATTTTTCTCCCGGACGTCCTTCTTGCCGCCAAGGCGATGTACGCAGGAATGGATCTTCTCAAACCTCTTCTCATCCGCGACGGAATCGGGGACATCGGGAAAGTCGTCATCGGTACAGTCCAGGGCGATTTACACGACATCGGTAAGAACCTTGTTGGCATCATGTTGAAGGGCGCCGGGTTTCAGGTGATCGACCTTGGGAACGACGTGTCTCCCCAACGATTCATCGAAACGGCGAAAAACGAAAATGCCGACGTGATCGGGATGTCAGCTCTTCTCACTACGACGATGGCGGTCATGAAAGACGTCGTCGATCTGGCAAAGGAACGCCAAATCTATGGCAAGACAAAGATCATCGTCGGTGGGGCTCCCCTCTCAGAGCAGTATGCGCATGAGATAGGAGCGGATGCCTATTGTTTCGACGGCGTCAGTGCCGTCGAATGTGTGAAGCGATTTATCCAACGCAACTGATGGAGCCCATTCTTGAACGGCTGAAACGATCGGGCGTCGTCATCGCGGACGGGGCAATGGGAACGATGCTGATGCAACGAGGGTTGAAAGCAGGCGAATGCCCTGAGCGGATGAACCTCAAGCAGGCCGACATACTCCAAGAAATTGCCCGCTTGTATGTTGGGGCGGGCGCGGAAATCATTCAGACGAATACCTTCGGCGGGTCTCCGTTGAAACTTGCTTCCTACGGCCTCGATAGCCGAACTGAAGAGATCAACGCCCGTGCTGTTGCCGCCGCACGCGCGGTGACAGGTGACGGGGCCTATCTTTCCGCATCGTGCGGACCTTGCGGCAGAATACTCGAACCATACGGCGACACGAGCGAGGAGCTTGTGTTCAACTCATTCCGGAGACAGCTGGCCGCTCTCATCGCCGAGGGGATCGACATGGTCTGTATTGAAACGATGACGGATCTGGCAGAGGCGAAGCTTGCCATGCAGGCTGCACGGTCGGTCTCTTCATCGCTGCCGGTCTGTGTCACGATGACGTTCGATGTAACTCCGCATGGATTTTTCACGATCATGGGAACGAGCATCAGTCAGGCTGTCGACGGTCTCGCCGGTGCCGATATGATCGGGTCGAATTGTGGAAACGGCATTGTAAGAATGATCGGGATCGCTGGAGAATTCGTGAAGCTGGCGAAAGTGCCGGTGGTTATTCAGTCGAACGCGGGAATACCTGTTACGAAGAACGGCGTGCTGACTTACCCCGAATCGCCCGAGTACATGGCGGAGCAAAGCCGTGCGTTGATTGAGCTCGGGGTGAAGATCATCGGCGGTTGCTGCGGAACGACACCTGAACACATCTCCGCCCTTCGAACTTCCGCGGCAGTGCGAACGATGAGCTGATGAAAGGAAGAATGCCTGATGCATCATGATCTTCAACCATTGAAAGACATCATTGGTTTTTATCGCAACCCGTCTCAGCATTGGGTTGGTGACGGGTTCCCCGTAAGGACGATTTTTTCATCTCAAATCATCAATCATTCCTCAATGCTTCGACCGGATCAACCCTCGCCGCCCTTGCGGCAGGATAAAACCCCGCTAACATACTCACCCCAACGCCCACGGCCAACGCAATCAGGATGAGCCACGGCGGCAGGGCAAAGAGTTCCATTTCTGGTATTCCCGCTTTTCTCATGTACGCCTGAGCGACGATCGACACGATCCGCGCGATGATCCACCCGAAGCCGATGCCGCCAACGGTGCCGAAGACGCCGATGACACCCGATTCGACCAGGAAGAGACCGCGTATCTCCCGTTCGTCCGCGCCCAACGACTTGAGAATCCCGATCTCGCGTTTTCGCTCGGTGATCGACATGACCATCGTGTTGACGATGCCGAGCGATGCGGTGATGAGGGCGATCATGCCGATGACGCTGAGGGCAAGATCAAAATAAAAAAAGAATTTCTGGAGTTCTTCGAATTCCTGTGCAAAGCTGAAGGCTCGGAATCCCATCTTCTCGACCGAATCGCGGACGCTCTTGTATGTCACCTTGGGATCGAAATCAAGCGTCACCTGAGGAAACGTCCGGCCGCCCGCATCGCCGGTCTCCGGGAACAGCGTCCCGCTGCTCATTCGCGCAAAGATTTCAGCCGGTCCTCCGCCGAAACCGCTCGTGCTGAATCGTGTTGCGGTGGCAAATGGAATGATGATCTGCTCAATGCGCAGTCGGCTTGCCCGCATCGTCTCACGAACGCCGCATATGACGAGCGTATCGCTGATCGTCTCCTGGGCACGGGCAAAGCCGTTCATGAATCGTTGCAACGCAGCGTTGATTTCGGTGTGCATCACCTTCCGGCGGTAGTCGCCGTTCCTCAGTGAGTCGAGATGAATGCGTTTCAGCCGGTCGCGCACCGACTCGCCACGATCGACGAGGATGTGGGCGAGGCCGCTGTCGATCTGCGAGACATGGACCGACAGCACCAATGATTTCCCGATGGCAGAATCCGGGGCGGTGATGCCTAATTTTTTCATCAGCTCAGTCGAGATGATAGCCTGGTGGGAACTATCGTTTTCGAACGCTTTCCCCGAGAGGAGTTTCGAGAAGAGCTTCGTCCTTACGGCCGCGGATGGCAGCGCCTGCGCGCGCGAGTCGACCGTCGAATCGCCAAGGGAGACCTTCACCGATAAGGCATCGTACGGGTAGACGAGATTGACGCCCGGCACCGCGGCCAGCCGGTCAAGCGCCGCCGGGTCAAGCTTCGGAGAAGAGGATGTATCGGAGGTGTTTTTTGGATAAACCTGCATCGTGGAAAAAAGCCCGAGCTTGTTGAACTCCCTTTCCACATATGCCTGATTGCCCGCGCCGAATGACAACATCGAGACAAATGCCGCGATGGCGATGAGAACGCCGGAGATCGTAAGAAATGCCCGCAGTTTCATGCGGCGCAGATTGCCGGTGGAGATGACGACGAGGTCGCGCAGCGTCATGCCCGTGCACCTCCCGGAGGAATCGGTGTTTTTCCCGGCACGAGGCGGCCATATTGCATGCGGATCGTCCGGTGTGCGTACTGCTCCGCCATGTCCAGATTGTGCGTCACCATAACGATCGTGAGGTTGCTCCGGTTCAACGCCGTGAGGAGCGAAATGATCTGTTGTGCATTTTCGTAGTCGAGATTGCCGGTCGGTTCATCGGCAAAGAGGATCTCCGGTTTCTTGACGATCGCCCTGGCGACGGCGACGCGTTGCTGTTCGCCGCCGGAGAGGTCGGCCGGCCTGTGGGTGAAACGATCACCTAGTCCCATTCGTTCGAGCACCTCGGATGCGAGGCGATGCCGTTCCTTCGGCGATGTGCCGTTGAAGAATAATGCGGTCTCGACATTCTGGAGCGCCGTATAATGCGAGATGAGATTGAACGATTGGAAGACCATCCCGACCTTGTGAGCGCGATACGCGGCGAGGTGGCGGCGTGACATGCTGGTCAGCGGGGTGTCGCCAAGCTTGACGAGGCCTGAGGTCGGCGTGTCGAGGCCGGCAAGGAGATTGAGAAGGGTCGATTTCCCTGACCCGGATGAACCGACAACCGCGAGGAATTCAGAGGATCCGACTGATAGACCCACTCCATCGACGGCCCGCACGGTGTGCTGTCCACGGCGGTAATGACGGCAGAGATCAACCGTCTCGATATAGGTGTCAGTCGCCATGGTGGAATATAGCAAGAGGTTGTTAAAAAAGTTCTCTCAACCTCTCTCTCGTTCAATCCCGGATTTGAAATTCCATCTCCTTCGGTCGGATCTCATCATACAGAGTTCTCAACGCGTCATAGGCCACCTGGCTGCCGCGCTGAGCCGCTTTACGATAGTATTTGATCGATTCCGATTTGTCGCGCCGAACGCCGATTCCTTCCTGAAAAAAATATCCGAGCATTTGCTGCGCGAGAACCGACCCGTCGTCGACCGCCGTTCTCAGCACGCCAAGCGTCGAACTGTCGGGCGCCGTCGTCCGAGTGCTCATGAATTCGATGGTCGAAAGGCGGAGTCGGGCTTCGCGACTTCCTCGCAGTGCCGCCTGCTTAAGGAGGCGGACTGCATTTTCACGATCTTGCTTTACACGGAAACCCGTATAATAACAAATACCGAGCTCGACCATCGCAGGTACGAAATTTTGTCCGGCGGCTTCACTGAGGAATGCAAACGACTGCTCTTCCGTCAATTGATGGTCGAACCCAAATGCGACGAGGCCGGACCATGAGAACTCAGCGGCAGGGTCGTGTGCTATGACGCGCGCTTTCAATTCAGAAAAATATTTCTTGTCCTGGATCATGCCCCAGAGCAGTAGTCGGGCCGATGACGATTCAAAACGGATTGCCCGAAGAAAATAGACGGTGGCTGTCACGATGTCGCGATTGACCGCTGGCCCATGTTCGTACCAAAATCCGAGCAGAGCCAACATTTCGGGATTTCCCGCGTCTGCGGTCTCGACAAGAGGCCGCAGGTCTGCAGAATCCAAAGCGCCATCCGAGATGCTGAGGCGCTCCTTCATTTCGGGGTTGGCTTCAAGGAGCGCGTCCTTCATCATCTCCTGTTCATTGGGAACTGCGACCGAATCGCTTCCAAAATCAAGCATGAGCGCCTTCACCGACGCCGGGACCCTCTGGCTTGCGGCTGTTGAATCAGAAACGCTTCGTGCGCCGGCAGTCTCAGCACCGCCCTCATCGGGCCCCACGGTGTCGACGTCAATCCCCCTTCTCCTGAATTCAAGCAGCACCTCTTGCGCTGGCGCGTAATCGGCGTCGGCGGCCATCCTGATCCACCTGTACGCTTCACGATAGTTTCGGGTCACCGTAAGATTATCGGTCAACAACAAACTGTAGACATACTCCGCTTCGACCATCCCGTGCTCGGCGGCGTATCGGAAATGCCGGTACGCCCCGAACGGATCCCATTCGACCGACAGGCCGTTGTTAAGCAGGATGCCGAGATTATATCGTGCCGACAGGAGATTCTGATCTGCCGCCTTGCGAATCCAGTAGGCGGCCTTCCCGGTGTCCGCCGGAAAACCCTTGCCCATGAGGTAACGAAGACCGAGCTCGTGCTGCGCGATCGGATCGCCGGAATTGGCGTTCTTCACGAGCATGAACTCATTCCAAAGCTCCTGCCGGGAATTATCGTTCCGAAGATGAAAAGGCATTCGCTCAGGCGTGCGGTCCTTCAGGACGAGACTCTTCTTCTTCTCCACAGCGGGAGTCTGTGCCATGACCACGATCGAACACAAAAGGAGCAGGAATGCTCTTGATACGACGCGGAGGAGCGGGCAGAGTCTCTCAGGGCATTTGTCGGGTTGCATCCGTCACAGTTATTTTATGAGCTGCGTCTTCTCAGGTCAAGCGAACCGCACCCGTGAAGGCGGGTCGCCAGCGCGGCGGCGATGGCGGCCGTCGATAGCCATCGTTTCGACCGGGCTGCATCACGGCCGCTCGATCGCACGATCATGGAACTACGGGATGCTCTCATCAATGTTGCGGTGGGCGTTGGGGACGTTCTCCTCCTCGCGGCCGCTCCTTCTTGATCCGGTCGTATTTAACTTTCTGATCGTCTTTCAGCAACGATTTGATCTGTTCGTCCACACTCACCGTGAGTGCCCTCATTTTATCACGCATCGCGCTCCGGTCGTTGCCTGCGGACTGAAACATCTCATCGCGCGCCTTGTCCGAAGCTTCGTAGATTTTCCGGACGCTGTCCGCCTGTGCAGTCGAAAGAGAAAGCTGTTCCGTGAGATGTTTCACGCGATCGTCGACCGACATTCGCTGTCGCTGCGCGACGCCGAGCCCCGGTGCGATCACGGTGAGGCACAAGAGGCAGAGGATGATGACCAGGAATTGCTGCTTATGGTTCATTTGAATGACCGCCTTATGTTGATGTGGTTGTGTTGTTGAATGGAGCCGTCCGCGCTGCGGAACGTTGCTCTCGTATTTGATGCAAAAGAAATGGCGAGGTTTAGCCGCATGACGCGGGTCGTTCACATCTCCGGTCTCGCTTCCCGGAATTTCTGCAAATTGTACGAAAATGTCAACATGAAGTAACGACTCAGGACGCGAGTCGAGGTGTCCTCGACGTACGTCTCTGTGACCGACCGGCTTACGTTTCTGTTCTGGTTGAGGAGATCGTAAACGGTGAACAAAAGCTCGCCGCGTTGATCCTCGAAGAGCTTCTTCCCAAGACTGACATTCCAGAGGAAGGAGTTCTGATCGAGGCCCCCGCTCAATCCGCTGTAGAGAACATTATTGATATCGCTTTTGTAAACGAAGCCCTGCCAGAAGACCCAGCTCAATCTGAGCCCGCCGTTGTGCGTGAAATAGTTATTGTCCGTGTTCGACTGAACGGAGTTCCGCGCGATGTTGACGCCGGCAGTGTAAGAAACGGTGAAGTCGAGATCCTCGCTGACATTGCTGCTGAGAACGAAACCGGGATTGATCGCAAAACTGTTGGAAATGCTCCGCATCCCGTTGATGAGTCCCGGAGTGCGCGCGTAGGTCACACCCGCGTTGAAATTCAGATTGCTTTTCAGGAAATCAAGAGGCAATCCGTAGGTTATCAAGGACCGGGAATTCCAGTTACCGTCCTGATTGACCGGCATCGTCAGCTGAGTCCCCTGATTCAAATGGAAGCCGCCTGCAAGAATGGTATCCTGCTGCGGAATGATCGTGGAGTTTCCGATATAATCGCGTACGAAGCTGATGTAAAGAAAGAACAGCAGGCTGCGGGCGCTCTCCGTGTTCGCCAGCGTGAGCCGCGTCAGTATCGTCTGGCTGTACGATTGTCGCAGGTCGGGATTGCCGACTGAAAGAAGGAGCGGGTTCGTGTTATCGACGACGTTCTGTAACTGCGTGACGGTCGGTGAAGCGGTGGACGTACGATAAAATACGCGCAGGTTCTGCCGCGCTGCGAATTCGTAGTTCAGCATGACATTGGGAAGAAGGGTGTAAAATGTCTTTTCTGTGGTCGACACAAGGGGGTACGACTCCTCGCCGCTGAGCCGGGCGACCTGATACGAGACGCCGGCAGTGGCGTTGAACGACTGGCCGCGCAAGCGATAGCCAACGCCGGCGCTGTTCGTCAGATAGGCATTTTCAAATGTATTGGAAAGCCTCGTATTGAGGTCGGTATAATCAGCCGTCACGGGATTGAAATTGTATGTCCTGTTCTCCGACGTCGTTCGCGCATAGGTTGGATTGTAGTTCAGCTGGAGCTGGCCGTTGGTTCCGAGCGGTTCCGTATACACCAGGCTGGAACTCAACGAGTACCCATCCGTCCGGATCGCCGATTGCTGGAAGACGGTGTCCTGGACTGAGCCCGCCGCATCAAAGAACGTGTTGAGCGAATGAAGGCCGCTCGAGCTCTGTTTTCGGTTCGCTCCGAAGCCGATGTCCGCCGAAATTGTCCGGCCGGGCATCGCGAATCTGTGCCGGTAGAGCACATGGTTCTGCGACGTATATCCGTCGGTGGTCGCGCCGGTGGAATTCTCAGACTTGCTCAGAAGGAAAGCAGTAGCGGAAGAATTCTTTCCCGTGAGCGAGCTCGCGGACCGGTTGTTCTGGAAGTAGAGCTGCGGCGTGATGATGAACGAGTTGGACGAATCCGCCGAGTATTCGGCCCGGAGGTTGAGCCGGTGATTGTTGTTGTTTCGCCGTGAGTCGCCCTCTTCTGTATAGAGACTGATGGAATCTGGGGAGAGGATGTACTGGCGCCTCAGGTTCTGTGGATTGTCGTTCTCGGTGAGGTTGAAGAAATAGCTCCCGGTGATATAGACCTTGCCGCCGACGCTGTCCGCGTAGTTTAGCCCGAGAGAGTGTGCCGACGTGATGCCGCTCTGCTGGCCGACGAGGAAATTGTTGACGTTTCCTCCTCCTCCCCCCGGAGACGGACCTGGCCCGGCTCTCGGCCCGTCCGGTCCCTGCCCGCCGCGCCTCCCCCGGCCGAACATTCCTCCCTCGGAAAATCCGCCGCGTTGATTTCCACCCCCGGAGACCCCGAGGAGATCCTGCATCGAAAAATTCGGTTGGTTGATATTGTTCGAAAGACCGATGACGGAGAGTCGCCGGTCCGACTGAAACGAATTGAGATTCCCGCCCGCTGTGTAGCGGTCATCGGTGCCGTAACCGCCGGAGAAGCGTCCAAATTGTCCCTGGCGGCGCTCCCGGCTCGTGACGATGTTCATCGTCTTCGCAGACTGTCCGTCGTCAAACCCGGTCAGCTGTGCCTGGTCGCTCAGCTTGTCGAAGACCTGAACCTTGTCGATGATCTCTGAAGGGAGATTCCGCAGTGCAAGCGTCGGATCGGCGCCGAAGAATGGCCGCCCATCGACAAGCACCTGCTGAACGTTCTCACCTTGCGCTTTGACGGTGCCGTTCTCCACCATCACGCCCGGCATTTTGGTGACGAGGTCTTCTGCGGTGGCATCTTTGCTCATCTTGAACGCGCCGGCATTGTATTCTGTTGTGTCCCCTTTCTGCACTGCGGGAGGGATCCGCCCCTCGATGACGACTTCGGTCAACGGGATCGCGGCTTCCGACATCGCCAGTGTACCGAGGTCGACGTCGGCGGCGCTGACTTCGATGGTCCTATTGAGCGGCTCATAGCCAAGGTACGATGCGACCAGACGATACGACAGAGGTTGGACGTTTCGGAAGACGAAGTGGCCGGTCGTGTCGGTTGCCGTCTGCACCCTGATCGTCGAATCAGCCCGGCCCGTCAGTGTGAGGATGACCCCGGAGAGAGGAACGCGCTTAACCTTGTCGACTATTCTCCCTTCGATCATGGCGCTTTGCGTCCAAGCGATCGCCGGAAGCAACAGGATGCACACGCATGACGAAACAAATCTTGTCATCGTTCTCGGAAGTGTTGGATTCCGTTATGTGACACCCTGAAAACGGAATAGTTTAAGCGGATTTGACGGCTGGCCGGATCATCATATTGGGCCAACTCCAGCTTCACCCTATGCCTCTGGGCGCAGCTCCATCAATGGAATCTGCGCAGAGAGCAAACCCATCCTTCATGGATATCGGCGCTCGCTCTTGAGATCCCGGAGGTGTGGAGGTGGGGAAGAATTGGACGGCGCCGGATTGAGGCCTGCAGACCCAGTTAACACAGTTTTTTACATAGAGGCATGAAACCGCAGGTGTGTTCGGGGGGAAGTTCATGAACGGTCGCGCTTTCTTACCTTGACCATTGGCGATCATCAATCAGACTGGGCAAGCTGCCCCGGGCCATGGTATGGCAGGCCACAGACCGATTGGGCGATTCATCCGAGCATTAGCATCGTGCCGCCCGATAGGCTCATTGTGACGTTGGGCTTGTCATTTGCCAGATCAAAAAAAATTTACACAAAGTTAAAAATTTTGTAAAACGCTCTTGACATTATCAAAGCTGGGTGTTAAATTTCCCGCGGATGTTCGTGGTGAGACATCCATCCTCGGACTTCAAAATGAGGTTGTTCTTTCCAAATAAGACCCTTTGTGGGTAAACTCGCGGACCAACTCGTCTTATCCTTCTCAGTTCATAGCCTTTGGTGTTTGACTGTTGTTACTCAGCTCAGAACCATAAAATGGGTTGAATTCGGACCGTTTGCGTTCTTCTCACGTTTCACTTATGTTGATGGACAATAGACCGGTAACACAAAACATCATGCAACCCAAACCATCGACGGCTCTCAACTGGGCTCTCATTCTTGCACTTGGAAAAAGACTAATGTCGTGTCTGCTGTTGTTCTCGACCCTGTTTGTAACATCCTGCAAGCAAAATATGGTCGAGCCGCCCCCAATACCGCCAACGCGCGGAATCAATCCCAATATTGTCCAAGTCGAGGACCATTACGATAGCACTCACAAGATTCTTGGTACCTACAGGATGGGCGTGTGGTCTAAGAACAAGATATACACTGTCACGCCGCTGAGGGAGATAACCCTCGACCTGAATTTGAACATTGTCCATGACACAATTCTTGCTCTCTTCGGCCGGTATCGATTCGTTTCAGTAAACAAAGCCGGCAGTAAGTTATTATTGGTGCGCTCATTGTCTTCTGATTTGTCTGTGGGTGGACTTTTCGAATTCAATCTTCAGTCGGGCACAATTAGGCTATTGAAGGACAGTTCTTTTTTTATTTCCAGCGCGTTGTTCATGAACAACGATGAGCAGTGTATGTACTACAGCTACGGCAACGCCGCCCAGAGTTTTTCGGCAGGCTATTACCTTCGCAATGTGACTACCGCTCAAGAGAGCCTCCTTGTCCCACACCTGTCCGACGTGAGCTATTTCGAGGTCGCAAATGGATTCGATCTCAGCCCTGACAACAGCAAGCTGCTCATGCCACTTCACTATTCTTCGGCTGCCCCCAGTATAATGGAATACGATTTGGTAAGCGGCTCGGCAGAAACGCTGCAGGTGAGCTTTACCCATCAATTCATTTGGCTTCGATACAATGGGGTTGGGTCCAAAATACTTTACTCGAATTATTCCTGGGGGAGCGGCGGTCATTCAGTAGCAGATCTGAGCGAGATTGGAATCATAGACAGGGGCACCCTTTCCAAAGAAGTGTTGAATGTGAATACGAATACGTCGGTGCTTATTGGGTATGGCTCAATAAATCTTTTCCCGAATTGGTCGCCGGATTTCAAGCACATTGTTTACGGGAGCACACGGGGGCCTTATTTTGAGCCGCCAGGATCGATCAGCGATTATTCGCTTTATGTTTTGAAGAATGTCTATTAGTTCACATCACATGGCTCGATTCTTTGGATGTCCGGAAAAGATCTCCGTTGCGATGGGTGTCGTGGCAAATGGACTTGCCTGTCTTGCACTCACAATTTTTGTTTCCTGCCGGGATGGGGGCATCCCGCGCAATCCCATCAACCCGAATGTGAAGCTGCTTAAGTCCTATTTCTCAGATAACCCTCGAGGAAATTTTCGGATAGGAGTTTGGTCAAACAATGATGTCTATTGTCTTGCACCGTTGAGAAAACTCACGGTGGGATCAGAGTTCAAGGTGATAAAGGACGAGCTTATTCGAGATTTTCGATACTCCCTTGAACCAATTCCGGGCTACGGCTACCGGTATGTCCACTTTCTTGCCATCAACAAGAAAGGGACGAAAATCTTGATGGTGATGTCGCTGTACGGAGATATCTCTCTTGGTGATCTGGTTGAAATGGATTTGCAATCACACAGCATTCGTGTGTTGCGGGACAGCACCTACAACGTGTCGAGCGCGCTCTATTGGCAGGGTGATAGCACATGTATCTACTATAGCTTTGGTAATTTTACGCGTGGAACCTCGCCCGGGTATTACGCATATAATCTCAGATCCGGTGAAGACAACAACATAATTCTCTTTAACTCACCTGGTGAGACCAACGAGGTGATCGAGGGGTTTGATATAAGTCCGGACGGCACAAAGCTTCTCTTTCCGTTAAACTATGCTCGCTATCCCACGTTGGACGAGTTCAACCTCGTCGATCACTCTATCAGGATTTTAGATCTGAAATTTGACCATATCTTTCTTTGGGCACGGTACAGTCCTGATGGGAAACGGATACTTTACTCAAATTATTCCGCAGGCGTCGGCGGATCATCAACAGCCAGCGGTACAGAAGTCGGGATCGTCGATATGGAGACAATGACTAAATCCGTGTTAGACGTGAACACAAACGAGTATGGTAGCTCTGTTAATGTTTTTCCAAGCTGGTCCCCGGACGGCAGAGCAATCATCTTCGGAAGCGCGCAAGGCCCGGAACCAACCCCAAGTGGAGCCATCAGCCCTTACTCTCTTTACGTGTTAAGGAACGTGCAATAATGCATGTTCTAAACCACATCACAAACATGAAAGGGTACCATATGGAATCCGTCTCGCTGTTTTCGCTGCCCCTTTTTTCCCTTTCGAGCTTATATGCACCTGGTTTGGAAGCCGCGACGACTCATGTACATGTTACTGGCAAAGTACGTTAATATGAAACGGATCTGGACCGGTATATCGGTGTTCCAGGGGCAAAGGTGATATTGAAGTGTTGTCGAAATTCATCCATTTTCATAATCTGTGTTATATCGACAGTGGCATGGGTGACTCAGCGCCAGTCTGAGATCAAAGATTCGGTTGCGGAGTGTAGCGGAGATAAGTCTTGACGACGTTGTGACCCTTTGGAAATTTTTTGGGAATCTCCGCATTGGTGACCGCCGTGACGATGATGCGATCTCGTCCATGGCGTGCCAAAACATTCCAATACATGCGCGTCACTGGATATCCCCCCGACGGCTGTGATACAGAATGAACGAAAGGCTATCGTCTATGCGAAATTACCTGAACCGACTCGCAGCGCTCTTGCTGCTCAACTCAACGATCCTCCTCACGGGATTATCACAAACCTCACCGGTCACGGCCGATTCGGTCAAAGCCGAGTTTCTCCACGCCTGGGATTCGTACAAGCAATATGCATGGGGACACGATGCGCTGAAGCCGTTGAGCCGGCAGCCGCACGATTGGTACGGTACCTCGCTCTATATGAGCCCCGTCGATGCGTACGATGTTATGCTGATCATGGGGCTGAAGAATGAAGCCGCCGAAGCGAAGCGGCTCATCCTCGATAGTCTACGATTCGACAAAAATATCGAAGTGCAAAGTTTTGAGATCACCATCCGGCTTCTCGCCGGACTTCTCTCCGCGTATCAGATGGATGGAGAACCGCGGTTCCTTTCACTCGCCGAAGATCTTGGCAAGAGATTGCTGCCGGTCTTCGATACTCCCACCGGCATGCCCTGCCGCTTCGTCAATCTTCAGACAGGAAAAATCCGGGACTCGCTCAACAATCCTGCGGAAATCGGTACAGCACTTCTTGAGTTTGGCACGCTGAGCAAACTCACAGGCAAGCCGGTCTATTACGAAAAGGCAAAGAACGCCCTCGTGCAATTGTACAACAGGCGCTCGAAGATCGGGCTCGTCGGCTCGGTCATTAATGTCCAGACAGGAGAGTGGGTCGACAAGGAAAGCCATATCGGCGGAGGGATCGATTCGTACTACGAATATCTCATCAAGGCATGGCTCCTCTTTGGCGACAAAGACTGCAAGGCCATGTGGGACGAGCATGTCAAGGCGATCAATGCCTATATCGCCGACACTGCCCACGGCGGATTATGGTACGGTCAGGCTGACATGGAAACAGGAAAGCGGACGGGTACATACTTCGGCTCGCTCGAGGCCTTTTTCCCTGCGGTGCTCTGTCTGGCAGGTGATGTCGAGCGCGCTGAGAAACTTGAGGAATCATGTTACAAGATGTGGAATCTTTACGGCATCGAACCGGAACAGATCGACTACGCGACGATGAAGGTCACGGCCAAACAATACTATCTAAGACCGGAAGTCATCGAGTCGGCTTACTATCTTTATCACTTTACTGGCGATCCGAAATATCTCCGGATGGGGGAGACGTTTTTTCACGGGCTTGTGAAGTATTGCAGGACAGAGGCGGGATTCGCACGGCTTGAGGATGTCACGACGAAAGAGAAGGCCGACGGGATGGAGAGCTTTTTCTTTGCAGAGACACTGAAGTATCTTTACTTACTCTTCGCGCCGAAAGAGGCCCTTCCGTTCGATCAGATGGTTTTTACGACGGAAGCTCACCCGGTCCGGAAGAGCTGGAAGGAATGAAGGAATTTTCGATTTTTTTGCTTTTTGATTTTCATTGGCTGACTTATTCAACTTATTTCCGATACTCACCACTGGCAGACCCCGAATAAAAAACCCCCACCTGAATGGCGGGGGTTTGTTGTTTCTTGTTTCAGATCTTTCGATCAGACAACGGAAACGTTCGTTGCCTGAAGGCCCTTGGGGCCCTTCTCGACTTCGAACTCGACGGAATCACCCTCGTTCAGGTTTTTATACCCGTCGCCGGTGATCGCTTTGAAGTGGACGAACACATCTTCGCCGCCCGTACGTGAAATGAAGCCGAAACCTTTGGCTCCGTTGAACCATTTGACTGTTCCTTTTTCCATGGAACAAATCCTTTCTATGTATTTGTGACAACCCAATCTACCGTTGGGCAAGGTGTACGCCGAAAATACTGTCTCTTAAAGCGCTCGTTCTTCCGTATTACAGAAGTTTGAGCTTGTTCTGTTTGATGGCGTATCGACCTTGGAAGGATTCGTTCGGTTCATCAGCAGGCTGCTAAAAGCGTGCTTTGTCTGCAATTTATCGCAGAAAAGCTCTCCAGAAGGAGAAAAGACGGTGTACTGTTGTTTGTTGATGTTTCAAATATAAACAATTGTTTTCCGATTTCCTAATGAAATTTTTGAAAATGTTTGAAGGCCGTCGGACAAGAACCTCCGGTGCGGCGGCCTCTCACCTGCCATCAAAGCACCATTGCTTTGACGGTAGGAAGGAATTTCATATTTTAGCATGATAACACTCCGCCGGTGATCGAATGAGGAGGGGGGACGAAACTTTGCCATCCCGCCAGCTGTCGAGCGAATGGGATGGAGTTCAATGTGGCAACATAGAGGAGAACCAAATGAACATTCATGTTGGAAATTTGCCGCTCGATTGCACGGAGGGTGAACTGCGCGCGCTGTTTGAAGCCTGCGGCCCGGTCGAATCGGTGGAGATCATCACGAACATCCGGACGCATGAACCGCTCGGCTACGCATTTGTCGTCATGGGATCCGACGAGGCGGGCGCGAGCGCTATTACTACATTGAACGGCAAGCCGTTGAAAGGGAAGATGATCACCGTCACCAAGGCGAACAGAGCAGGAGGGAAAAGGAAATCGTTTTCGAGAAAGCCGTTCCATCGATGATCAGGATGAATGTCATTGCGCTGCTGGCGTGTTTCATCTGCGCCGCGGTCGCTTACGGCGGGGAGGAAGGACAAAACCCTTCAGGGTTACGATCTCCACGAAAAGCTCGCCGCGATACATTCTCCTGCATTGATTATCGGCGGTGAATACGATATGGTTCCGCCCATCGCTAACGAGCGCATTCACGATCAGCTGAGAGGATCAAGGTATGTTTTGCTGAAAGAATGTGGTCACTTCCCGTACATCAAAGCAGCCGGCAAGTTTTTTCCTCTCGTCGCAGATTTCTTGAAGGATGCAGGAAAATAGGCGCAAGGAGTAGGCCGTCCGGACCGCCGTCCACATGCAAATGATTCCTCTCCCGATCGACAAGGTTTTACCCGACCTTCATTCTGCGTTCGACAAGCATCGCAACGTCGTCCTCTCCGCCGATCCGGGAGCGGGCAAGACGACGCGTGTCCCTATTGCGCTGCTTGACTGCACATGGCTCGATGGCAAAAAGATCATCATGCTTGAACCGCGCAGGCTGGCGGCTCAGCGTGCGGCGGCGTACATGGCACAGCAATTGGGGGAGAAGGCGGGCGAAACGGTCGGCTATCGCATCCGCGGCGATAGCAAGGTCGGTAAACGAACGCGCGTCGAGATTGTCACCGAAGGAATACTGACCCGCCTCCTGCAGAACGACCCCGGCTTGACGGATTTCGGACTCGTCATCTTCGACGAGTTCCACGAACGAAGCATCCACGCCGATCTCGGTCTCGCACTTACGCTCGATGTGCAGGAACACCTCCGGCCTGAAGTGCGCATTCTTGTGATGTCGGCAACGTTGGACGGACTCGCTGTCGCGTCGCTGCTCGGGGATGCTTCATCGATCAAAAGCGAGGGTCGGATCTTTCCCGTCATCACAACGTATCTCGACCGTCCGCACGAAGGGCAAATCGAACCTCTGGTTGTCTCCACGATTCTTCGTGCCTTGAGAGAAGAATCTGGCGACCTGTTGGTTTTCCTCCCCGGCCAGCGGGAGATCCGAAGAGTTGAATCTTTGCTGTCGGGCGATGTGACTTCGATTTCCCGCCTGCGGCGGGATCATGGACACGAATCGCTCCCGGAAAATATCGCTGTCCACATGTTGTTCGGTGACGCGCCTGCGAGTCAGCAGCAGGCGGCGCTCGCGCCTGCTCCTGTAGGCATCCGGAAAGTGATCCTCGCAACGAGCGTCGCCGAGACAAGTCTGACGATCGACGGAGTTCGGGTCGTGATCGATTCCGGATTGGCTCGCAGCGCGCGATTCGACCCGAGGCGGGGGATGTCCGGACTCGTGACGACACCTGTTTCCCAGGCCGCGGCGGACCAGCGACGCGGACGAGCAGGGCGGCAGCAGCCCGGAGTCTGTTACAGACTCTGGACGGAACCACAGCATCACCAGCTTCCGCGCTTCGCTCAGCCGGAAATCCTCGTCACCGACCTTGCGCCGCTGGCGCTCGAGCTGGCGCGGTGGGGAACACCCGACGCAGCCACCCTTCGCTTTCTCGACCCTCCGCCCTCTGCACACCTGTCGCAGGCACGGGAACTGCTTACACGACTCGGGGCACTCGACGGTAAAGGTGCACTCACATCGCACGGTCGGTCAATGGCCGAACTGCCGGTGCATCCACGCTTCGCGCATATGCTCCTTAGAGGCAAAGAACTTGACATCGGTTCACTCGCGTGTGATGTTGCAGGACTGCTCGAGGAGCGAGATCTGCTTCGCGGCGAAAGCGACCGCGATATCGATCTCTACTCGCGCTGGCTCGCGCTCCGCAAGGGAACCAGAAGCGATAAGTTTGCAAGGGAACGCGCACTCGCTCAGGCGAAAAGATTGCGAGAGCTCCTGGCCGTTAAAGATAGCAGTCAATCGGAACATCGGCTCGGCGTGCTGCTCGCGCTTGCTTATCCGGAACGCGTGGCCAAACGAAGAGAAGCGAAAAGCGATCGCTACCAGATGGCCGGTGGCGCGGGCGCAATTCTGCCGAAAGGAAGCGGTCTCTCGCGGGAGGAGTTTCTTGCGGTAGCGGAGGTCGACGGTGTCGGAAATGAAGTCAAGGTTTTTCTCGCGGAGCCGATCGCGGAGGAGGATCTCAGGGAAGCGTTTGCAGGACTGCTGTCAACATCCGATGAGGTACACTGGGACCCCCGCGCCGAAGCGGTCGTCGCCAGACGTGTCATGCGGCTTGGAGCGATCGAGCTCTCAGCAGTTCCTCTGCCGCAATCCGATGAAGCGATGAGAGCCGCCATGATCGACGGGATTCAGCTGATGGGGCTTGATGCCTTGCCATGGGAGAAACAATCCGACTCGATCCGCAAACGGAACGAATGGCTCCGGTCGGAGGGTCTTGTCGGAGACGACTGGCCAAATGTGAGCGACGAGCATCTGATGAACACATTGGAAGACTGGCTCGCACCGTACCTTGGCGGCGTCACCCGAAGATCTCATCTCAAACAGCTTGACATGAAGATGATCGTCAGTTCACTCTTTTCCCATGGGCAGCTCCGTGAACTCGATTGGCTTGCGCCGACGCATCTCACCGTCCCTACCGGTTCGCATATCCCCATCGAATATGCCGCAGGATCGCGGCCTGTGCTGGCGGTGCGGCTTCAGGAAATGTTCGGCCAGACCGAAACGCCGACAGTCGGCGGCGGCAGGGTGAAAGTGGTTCTGCATCTACTGTCGCCTGCCCATCGACCGCTCGCAGTGACGCAGGACCTGCCGAGCTTTTGGCAGAATGCTTATCCTGACGTTCGCAAGGACATGCGCGGAAGATACCCTAAGCACCATTGGCCCGAAAACCCGCTGGAGGCAAAACCGACGAGGAGGGTGAAGAGGAGATGAGGGGTGGAGGAGTAGAGGAGTGCGGGAGTAGTGGAGAATTATTGCAAGCATGTAATTAGAACCCAGCATGTACCTTAACAAACGCTTTGTTGGGGCGTCTCAATAAAGACAGACTCTGCTACAGTTTTCTCACTCGAGATAGTGGCCATAGTATCTTGCACGTGACCCCGAGAATCTTACTCTCTTCGATTGGCCCAAAGTATCTGCTATCGCCACTCGTCTCATTGTTATCTCCAAGGACAAAAACTGATCCGGCGGGAATTACACTGAGATGACCTTCAAGGGCCCAAAGGCATGTACTATCCGTCGTGTACCCGAGCATAGTGTCACCAGTACAACTTATAACCAACCAAATGCCATACAACAACGGGATGGATACAGCACAAAAGAATATTACTCCCCTACTCTTGAGAGCGGCATGATATTGGCCAAGTCCAGGAACCACATTCGAAAGGATGAAGGCCAGCCAAGGTTCCTTTTCTTTAACATATCCTGATAAAGTCAGTGTCTCAGTCATGGATGGCACTTGCCAGCTTCCAAAGCGTGAATAAAAAGGATGCCTCGATATTTTTAATTGAAAAGCCTCAAGACCTAATATAACGTTCCGCCCTAGTTAATCCCAATCCAGCGGGCAGGCAAATAAGCACGCAAGTCGTGGTTAGCTGCAAATCCTTGACGGATCAACATTCAATCAATGCGTCCAATGTTTACCCTCTCCCTATAATCCCTCTCCCAAATTGGGAGAGGGATGTTGGTACAGCTCAGGAGGTGGGCCAACGTCCTGCGAACCTCCCCTCTCCCGTCCCGGGAGAGGGGATAAAGGGGAGAGGGTAAACGCACGAAAAAGCATCTGCAATGTCACGTCTCGTCCGCGGCCCTTGGTGCTTTTGTGATTGGTGTTGCATCCCTGCGATCATACCGACGGGTTCTCACTATTGGTGTTTCTCCCCTGAATCATGGTAGATGTCCAACAGCTTGGACTTTACCCAGCGAACAGAAAGTCCGCTCACCTTTTCAGCGGAAAAATATTCAGCGCCAAAATCTTTGATACTGTCCCCTGATGGCACAAGGTAGATCAGGATCCCGTTGTCTGTGCCGCCCATACCACCAGAAAGATCCTTCATTACGCATGCGTCAACAAGAGAATCCGGTGAAGTGATCATAGCGATTTTCTCGACGTCATTCCTGTTCCGATGATAGCAGGAAAATTGAATCCGTAGTCAGAGGATTTGGGTACACTCGGATTTCCAGATTATCGAGTGGATAACCTTCAGATTTGAGTTGATCGGCGCAGATCTGGAGTGCCTCATGAGCTGATATCCCATTTCCCCGACGTGCGTTGCATCCACAAATGCAACTAATCACAAGAGAACAAAGCGTCCAACGGCGAATCCAACGCGCGCCCAGCATTTTTTGCTCATTAAGACGGTCTACAGCCAAAAGCTCACCCTGAAATTGTGTGGATCGCACCGAGGTATTGATAAGATTCATTTTGCAGCCTGAAGTTCCTATAGGTACCCTCTCCCTGTAATCCCTCCCCCGGTTCGGGAGAGGGATGTTGCTTCAGCTCAGAAGTTCAGCCATCTGTGGGCGAATCTCCCCTCTCCCGTCCCGGGAGAGGGGATAAAGGGGAGAGGGTAAAAAGCTCGGGTACCGTGATCTGTCCATTCCTTTATTTGATCGGAAGCAGGATTACTGGTATATTTTATTGACATTTCTCCGACTAAGCATGATCGAGCGCGACTACATTCTCCGCATGATCCAGATGCTCACCACCGCGCTGGCGAAGGTCTTGTTCCATAAAGACCTCAAGCAGTACGATGAGGCATTGTTGGAAATCGATCTCACTGCCGAACGATTCCTCGGCGCCAGATGGAAATTCCTGTGCGACCTCTCCGATCAACAGCTCATCGAGCTCCTCGGCTCCCGCGGCCAGCAGGAGAAGATGCTCGCTGCAGCGGAACTCCTCTGCGAAGGGAGCGATATCCTCAACGAACAGGGGAAGGTGGACGAAAGCGTGGGCCAGGGGATGAAAGCGTTCAGTCTGTTTGCCGAATTGATCATCGAGGAGAAAAACTACCTCACGGCAATGTCTGTCGACAAATTCACCATGCTCCTGAAGAGATTGGAACAATTCGATCTGCCTCTGCCCGTGCAGCAGAAACGCTTCCGGTATTACGAGGCCGTCGGCGAATTCGCGAAAGCGGAGGATGCGGTCTTCGACCTCATCGAGAAAGATCCCTCGATCGTTCAACAGGGCATTGCGTTCTATGAGCGACTGCTGAAGAAATCCGACGGCGAACTCGTCAGGGGCGGCCTGCCGAGAAACGAGGTCGTTGAGGGGTTGGCAAAAATAAAATCTATGGAGAAGGCGACGTAGATGACACAGGCGGAGATGTTGACGAAATTCAACCCTGCTGTCCCGCGACACTGGCTCTTTGTAAATGCCGCAATCGTGTGGACGGCGGTAGGACTCCTGCTGTGTGGAAGGGCGGTGCTCTGGCTCGATGCTTTTTCGCTGACGACGGATGTCATCGTTGAAGCGATCGGAATCACGCTTGCTGCGGTTGCGTACACGTACGGCATTTCAAAAATCGTCGACAGGAACATCGATCGCATCGGCCAGCTTCCCGAGCGGGCGTGCCTGTTTGCCTTCACCCCCTGGCGCGGATACTTCATGATCGCCCTGATGGTGACGCTCGGCATCATGCTGCGCACATCTTCGATCCCGAAATATTTCCTGTCTGTCCCATACACGGCCATGGGGGGCGCGTTGATGATTGGAAGTTTCCGGCTCTATCGGCAATTTCGGGGAGCTCTCGTCCTTCAGCGGTAGGGCCTCAATCTTAATGATATTTTGAAACGCAGAGATGCAGAGCAATTATTACTCTGCGTAGCTCCGCGCTCTCTGCGCCTTTGCGTTTAAGAAGTTTAGATTGAGCTGCGGCCGCTTGGGCCGTGTTGCTATTTTCTTTTCCCTTTCATACATTGAGCATGAACAATGAGCTGATATGGTGAAAATCATCACAAAAGCGAATCACCAGATCGCCATCATGAGTCTGGTAGGTGATCCGCTCGGTGAGCCCGACGCGCAATTGCTGAGGAATAAAATCTACGGTGTCGTACATGACAATATCCGTCATGTCATCATCGATCTCACTGCAGTGCGGCATATCAACAGCGCGGGGCTCGGCGGCCTCATCGCCGCGATGTTCACGATGCTGAAGGCCGGAGGCGATCTCAGCTTCGCAGGGCCCGGCAAGAACGTCCGGGAGACATTCCGCATCACCAACCTCGATAAGATCTTCAGCACGTATGACTCTGTCGACGACGCGCTGAAAAACTACAAGTTCTGAAACTCAGCTGTTGCTCCAAAGAGCTCCCCGTTCCGCCGCAGCCGGGGCGGGTTTTTTTGTTTTATGAGCCAGTGTCCTACAGGTGACGGACAGATGATTTGTTTTGCGAGCTCACGTCATTCCTTGTCAATAAGTTTGCCACAAAGGCACCAAGGTTCCCAGGAAAAGCATCACTCTTCAATTTGATATTGAATGAATCCTTGGTGGTGCTTGGAGTCTTTGTGACTTTGTGGCAGAAAAAACAAAGCGTGCGTAACTACTGTGTGATGAATTATTCAAGGAATTTCTGGGACGCCACACTAGTGACCCCCTTCATGCATGGGTTGATACTGAGGCCGTTTCTTCTTACATTTTCTCTGCCCGAGAGGGAACGATGAGATCGATCATCAAAGAAATACGGCAGTTTTTCACGTCGATGGGACTCGTCGAGCGATCGCAGTTCGTCGCCTCGACGGCCGTCGTTGTCGCCATGGGCACCATCGTGGCTATCCAGATCAGCATGAGCCGGGCGATCACCTCGATCGACTTCATCAGCGTGGTCGTTGTGGGGACGGTTGGCTACGTGAGCGTCTATTTCACACTGAAATACGGACGCATGATGGAGGAGCAAAAGCGCGACCTCGTGGAACTCAATTCGATCACAGAAGCGGTGAACCACTCGGTCGAATTGAATGTCGTCCTCCAGAGCGCTCTCGTGAAGGCGATGGAGCTGATGCACGGCGACTGCGGCTGGATCTATCTCAACGAGAACAACTGCCTCGTCCTCAAGCATCATAACGGGACCGAATCGGCATTCTTCAGGCCTGTCTCGTTCGTCGATGACGCGGCGCTGAGCTGGACCAACAGGCCTTCGCTCTTCAATATCACTGACGAAGCGATCTATGCCTGCACCTCCGATGAATTCAAGAAAGAGCGCATCGAAGTGATCGTTTCCATTCCGCTCGACCGCCAGGGTGCGTTTGCGGGGTTACTCATCATCGGAAGCAAGGATGCGCGGAAATTTCGCGAGAAAAAGATCGACCTCACGCAGGCGTTCGGCAATCAAATCAGCACGGCGCTCAACAACGCGTCGCTCTTCCAGCAGGTGAAGCAATCCGAAGAGCTCTACGCGGATCTCTACGAACACTCTCCCGACATGTACCACAGCGTCGACCGGAAGGGGATCGTCGTCAGCTGCAATCTCACGGAAGCGCAAATTCTCGGCCTCCGAAAGGAAGAGATCGTCGGCCGTGCCCTGCTGCATCTCTATCCGCCGTCGCAGCATCCGCACGTGCAAAACAATCTTGAAAAAATATTCGACTTCGGACAGGAACTCAAAGGGATCGAGGAGCAGATGCAGCGCGGCGACGGTTCCCTTATCGACGTCAGCGTCAATACATCGCTTGTGTATGACGGGCAGGGACATCCCGCCGTCGCCCGCATGGTGCTTCGCGACATCACCGAGAAGAAGCGCATGGAGATGAAAATTCTCCAGGCGCAGAAGATCGACAGCATCGGCAATCTCGCCGGCGGCATCGCGCACGACTTCAACAACATCCTCACGGCGATCCTCGGATCGGCGTCGATCATGAAACGAAAGGTGAAGGGGGATGAACGGTGGATCAAGTATGTCGATCTTATCGAAACGACTTCACGGCGCGGCGCCGGCGTCACGCGCCAGCTTCTGACCTTCGCAAGGAAAAACAGTCCGCACGTCGAGCCGGTCGATCTCAATGTCATCATCGACCAGACGATCAAGCTTCTCGTAGCGACGATCCCGAAGTCGATCCACATTAAATGTGAGCTGTCGCCGGAACCCGCCATTGTTGAAGGGGACGACGGACAGCTCCAGCAGGCGATCCTCAATCTCTGCCTCAACGCCCGCGATGCGATGCCCAATGGCGGCGTCCTTGTCATCAATTGCCGGCCGGTCTTTCTTGACGAAGAGCACGCGATGCAATTTCACGACGGCAAGCCGGGCAACTATGTCATGGTGAGCATTGCCGATTCCGGCTGTGGAATCCCTCCGCATATTCTCAACCACATCTATGAACCGTTCTTCACGACGAAGGAACAGGGCAAAGGAACGGGCCTGGGGCTCTCCGTCGTCTACGGCGTCATTCGTGGGCACAATGGATATATCAGCGTGAACAGCGAGATCGACAGCGGAACGATCTTCATATTGTATTTGCCGAGGGCCCGCGTCACGGCGCCGGGAACCAGAATTCACCAGAATGTTTCGGAAGTCCGGGGCGGGAACGAGCGGATCCTCCTCATCGAAGATGAGATCTCCGTGGGCGAAATCGGTGCGGATATTCTTAAAGATCTCGGATATACGATCGAGATCGCTCATAACGGAAGGGAAGCGATTCAAAAGCTCTCCTCACATACAGTGCCCTTCGATCTTGTGATTCTCGACATGAACATGCCGCGCATGGGAGGGAAGGCGACATTCGAGCGGCTCAAGGAGATGTTTCCGCGGCTGAAGGTCCTCGTTTGCAGCGGCTACAGCGCGACGATGCTCGATGACGGAAAGTTCGCACAGTCGATTGACGGATTTTTGCAGAAACCTTACGAGCTGGAGGAAATCGCTCAAAAGATCCGTTCAATTCTGGACTCATCAAGTGTTTCACAATCGGCCGGGTGAGTTGCAACTCGCGCCGGTTCTTCGTAATTTTTGACCGGAAGATCGTCGTTCGATGGTGTTCCGTACCCACGTCACAACATGAATTTCCACGCTTAACGATATTTAATGGAACCAAAGGCCGCCACAGGCGAAATGCTCAAGAAGGCGCGACTGCAGCAGAAGATCACGCTGGACGATATCTCCGCATCCACACGCATCAACCGCAAATTTCTTGCGGAGATCGAGGGGGGGACCACTCCGGAAATTCCGACGATCTATCTTCGCGCGTTCCTGAGGGCATTCGCCGAGCATGTCGGCCTCGATGCCGCCGTCGTTCTCAATGAGTACTTCAAAGAGATACCGCCGCCTGCGCCACCGGTCGTGGAAGAGCCGCTTCAGCGGGCATTCGCTGAAGCGGTCCCGAGGTCCAGGCCGACGGCCCCGAAAGAACCACCGTCGTCAGCCCAACGGCAGGTAAAGATCCTCCTCCTCCTGAGCGTCGCCATCATCGGCGCTCTTGCCATCCTTATCTATTGGCTGCATGAGCAGCACAGCGGGCCCGCGACGCAGGAGATCTCCTTCACCGATATCGTGAAAGAGAATGAAATGAAGCAGAAGGCGGCGGGCATTGCAAAGGACTCGGTCCGGTCGGTGCCGGCGCCGAAACCGAAACCGCCGAGGCCGGACAGTCTCAGCCTCGCGGCGGTGGCAGGCGACAGCGTCTGGATCCGCATCGTCATCGATAGTGTGGGGACAAAGGAATATCTCCTTACGCCCAAACTCCGGCTCCAGTGGAAGGCGAAGCGCGACTTCGTTGTTTCCGTCGGCAATGCCAGCAGCATCTCGCTGACCCTCAACGGAATGAAAGTTGGTCCCGTCGGGAAGCCGACAAAGCCCGTCCAGCAATTGCGCATCAATTGGGACACATGGGAGAGAATTCAGCTGGAGAGCGTGAAGAAAGAGAAATGATGAAATCCGACGCACGAACCATAGCGGCGCGGGTCGAGAAGCTTCGCACGATCCTCCATGATCACGATTACCGGTATTATGTTCTTACCCAGCCAACCATCAGCGACGCGGAATATGACAAGCTGATGCGGGAGCTCATGGACCTGGAGGCCGCACATCCCGAATTGGTCACTCCCGATTCTCCAAGCCAACGGGTGGGCGGCCAACCAACGAAGACGTTTCCTTCGGTTGCGCACCGTGCACAGATGCTGAGTCTCGCCAATACCTATTCGGAGGATGACCTGCTCGACTTCGATCGGCGGGTGAAATCTCTGCTGGGCGAAGAGCCGTATCAGTATGTTTGTGAGATAAAATTCGACGGCGTTTCACTCAGCCTGCGGTACGAGGAGGGCGTCCTGCGGCTCGGTGCCACACGCGGCGACGGGATGCAGGGCGACGACATCACCGCCAACGTGAGAACAATCAGAACGATCCCGCTGAAGTTGAAGACCAGCGACAAACGTCTCCTCTCCTGTGAGGTTCGGGGGGAAGTGGTCATGTATCGCGCCGACTTTGAGCGGATGAACAAGGAGCGCGGAAATGCCGGCGAGAAGACATTCATCAACCCTCGTAATTCGGCCGCCGGCACCCTCAAACTGCAGGATCCGAAGGTGGTCGCGACGCGTCCGCTGAGATTTTTCGCGTACTATCTCCGGTCGGGAAAAACCAACCTCACGAGCCATGAGGATAGCCTCCATCTTCTTCGGGAGATCGGCTTCCGGATCGATGAGCATTTCAAACGATGCAAGACGATCGATGAGGTCATCGAGCATTGGAAAAAAATGGAGCAGCAGCGCGATACGCTCCCGTTCGACATCGATGGAGTTGTTGTCAAGGTCGATTCACTCGAGCAGCAGGAAATTCTCGGAGCGATTGCAAAGAGCCCCCGTTGGGCGATCGCCGCAAAGTTCACGTCCCGCAAGGCAGAAACGAAGCTCCGCGGCATCACTCTTCAGGTCGGCCGCATCGGGACGATCACGCCTGTCGCCGAACTGGAACCGGTCTTCGTCGGCGGCACGACCGTCAGCCGCGCATCGCTCTATAATGAGGATTACGTCAAAGAGCTCGACATCAGGGTCGGCGACATCGTCGTTGTCGAAAAAGGGGGAGACGTGATCCCGAAGGTGAGCGCCGTCGTGAAGGAGAAACGATCGTCATCGGCGCGAAAATTTTCATTTCCGACGAAGTGTCCGGAATGCGGGACGAAGCTGGTGCGTCCGGAAGGCGAGGCGCATTACTTCTGCGAAAACGACGAATGCCCACGGCAGGTTCGCGGCCGCATCGAACACTGGGCGGCCCGCGGGGCGATGGATATCGACGGGCTCGGCGAGAAGATTGTCGATCAACTCGTGGAGCTGAACTTCATTCGTAATGTTGCCGATCTCTATGAGCTCGTGAAGCACAAGGACGAGTTAAAGGAATTGGAGGGTTGGGGTGACCTGAGCGTTCAGAAGCTCCTCGATGGGATAGAGGCGAGCAAGAAAAAACCGTACTCGCGTGTGCTCTTCGCTCTCGGTATCCGCCACGTCGGCGCCGGGGTGGTGAACGTCTTGTGCGATCATTTCTCGTCGATCGGCGAGCTGGGATCGGCGGGGATCGGGGAATTGGAATCTGTTCATGAAATCGGTCCGAAAATAGCCGGCAGCATCGTCCGATACTTCAAACAGAAGAAGCACCGCGCTCTCATCGACCGGCTGAAAAAAGCCGGCCTGCGGTTCTCCGTCGGGGAAAAGCAAGGCGGCCCACTCTCGGGAAAAACCTTCGTCCTCACCGGTACGTTGACGGAACTGACGCGGGAACAAGCGAAACAGCTCATTGAAGGATGTGGCGGGAAGGTCGCTTCGGGTGTCTCGAAAAACCTCACCGCACTCATCGTCGGTGCAGACGCAGGGTCGAAACTGGATCAGGCGAAGAAGCTCGGCATTCCATTGTGGGATGAAAAGAAACTTCTCTCAATGTTGAACGGAGCGAAGGTACGATGATCGAGCGTGCACTGACATATCTTGGATTTCGATACGCGAAGCTTCAGTTCCGTGCGGAAACCGACACAATCCAGCCGCTGACAGAGTTTTTCCAGAAGGCTCAGAGAGTTCTCGTCATTCTCCCTGTCGGCTACGAAGACGCGGTTCTGGCGGGAAGCATCCTGCGCGACGTGCTCCGCGGCCGTCACATCTCGCATCTCACCGTCATCAACAACAGCACGAGGGGGACGCCGCTCAGCGAGCTTCCGCGCTGTGAGGTCGTGCGTTTCAATCGCGACGATATCAACAGATTTTCGCTTCCGAAACAGCCGCTCATGCAGCGGATCCTGAGCCGGCAATACGATGTGGCGGTTGACATGAATCTTGACTTCATCCTCCATACTGCGTATATTTGCAAAGCGTCCCGTGCGAAGGTGCGCGTCGGTTGCGCGCACTCTGCAGCGGATCTTTTCTATAACGTTCAAGTCAATCTGAAAAGGCCGAACTCCCCGCAGGCGCTCTACAGAAAGTTTGCGGAATATGTGGCCATGTTCTAAACTGCTTGTCTGGAGATGTCATGACCTTTGATGTGAAGAAAAATGCCAAATCGACTATCCTGAAGCTGCACGGTCGCAAGCTCGATTCTGCCGTATCACCCGACCTGAAAGCCGAGTTTCTTGTCCTGTGTAAACCGAAGGTCACCGACCGGCTGATCGTCGATATGGAGGAAGTGCAATTCTGTGACAGCAGCGGATTGAGCGCACTTCTCATCGCCGACCGTACCATGCGCAAGCATGGGGGAAGCGTTCACTTTGTTAATGTTCATAAGAAGGTGATGGATCTCATGAAGATCTCCCAGCTCGATCGTGTCTTCACGATCGACGATACGGTCGCCGACGCCACCAAAAAATGAAGCCGAGTTGACGATCACTTCTCGCGGAGAATGATGGGATTCTCGATCGTCGATTACCTCATCGTCGGTTCCTATCTTCTCGGTGTCGTCATCTATGGAGTCCGCTCCCGCAGACATCAATCCTCAGTCGTAGACTATTTCCTCGGAGGAAAGGAAATGCGATGGTGGTCGGTCGGACTCTCCATCGTCGCGAGCGAAACAAGCACGCTCACCTTCATCAGCATCCCCGGACTCGCCTACAAAAGCGACATGCATTTTCTGCAGGTCGCCATCGGCTATTTCATCGGACGCCTCCTCGTCAGCGCGATCTTCATTCCGGCCTACTACAAAGGTAACCTCGAGACCGCTTACGATTTTCTCGGGAAACGGTTCGGACTCGGCTTGAGAAAATTTACCTCCTCGGTATTTATCGTCACTCGCGTCCTCGCCTCCGGTGTCCGCCTCTTCGCCACCGCTATCCCCGTCAAAATCCTCACCGGATTCGATTACCCGACAAGCATCGCGATCATCGGCGTCTTCACTCTGCTCTATACCTACATCGGCGGACTCAAAGCCGTGGTCACGATGGATGTCGTCCAGCTTCTCATCTACCTCAGCGGGGCGGTCGCTTCCATGGCGATCATCCTCTTCCACCTGCCGAACGGCTGGGGCGACGTCGTGCGATTTGCCGCAATGAACGGGACAAATAAGTTTGAAATCTTTAACCCGACCTGGGGAAACAATTTCTGGGAATTCCTTGCCACACCCTATACGATCATCGGCGGGCTGCTTGGCGGGACATTCCTCACCATGGCGTCGCACGGGACTGACCAGCTCCTCGTTCAACGATTGCTCGGCTGCAAATCGAAGTGGGACAGCCAGCGCGCGCTGATGCTCGACGCCGGCGTGATTGTCGTTCAATTCGCCTTCTTTCTGATCCTGGGGCTTTGCCTCTTTGCATTTTACGGCGGAGTGCCATTCAAAGAGCTGGGACTGTCGTCATCGGATGAGATATTCCCGAAGTTTATCATAGGGCATCTGCCCATCGGCATCGCCGGACTCGTCATCGCGAGCGTGCTCGCTTCGGCAATGGGATCGCTTTCGTCTTCCATCAGCTCGCTCGCTTCCTCTTCGTTCCTTGATCTCTTCAAATCGACGTCGAAGGGCAAATCGATGGATGGAAAAGCCGACGTCCGATGGTCGAAGGTGTTTACCCTTTTCTGGGGCGTCGTTCTTATCGGCGGGGCGATGCTGTTCACGGACAACAAAAATCCCGTCGTGGAAATCGGGTTGAAGATCGCGTCGGTGACATACGGCGGGCTGCTCGGCACGTTTTTCCTCGGGCTTCTCGCCAAACGCACGTCGCAAATCGACGCGGCCGTGGGATTGGTGGCCGGATTGCTGACCATGATCGCGGTGCTGAAATTCACATCCATTGATTTCACCTGGCACACATTCCTCGGATGTGCGACTACAATTGGGGTGGGATGGGTGAGTTCGGTGGTTTCGAGAAAATTCATGAAGGATGGAGGACTCTCAGCTAGATTTTAGAGTTTATGCGCCACAGGCGCATCCGCCTCCGGCGGAGATTTTAGAGTTTGGATTTAAGAGACAATTGTCATTCATTCATGGTTTGAAGGGAGGCGTGAAGATGACCGAAAAGGAGTTGAAGTCAAGAACAAGTTGAAGAAGAAATTGATGAATCATCCTATTGGCTGGAATTGTTGGTCGAATCTAAAATTTTAGAAGAGGCGAAGGTGCAACACCTCATGGGGGAGGCTAATGAACTCACAGCGATCTTTGTCTCTTCTCTGAAAACCATGAGACAAAATCAATCCAAATCCAAAATCTAAAATCCAAAATCGCATGTCCCCTCTGGATTGGCTCATCGTCGCCCTGTACTTCATAGCAAGCGCTGTTGTCGGCATCTACTACGCCCGCCGCGCCGGCGGCAGCATGCAGGAATTCTTTCTCTCGGGAAGGAATCTCCCATGGTGGCTGGCCGGGACATCGATGGTGGCCACGACGTTCGCGGCCGACACGCCGCTTGCGGTCACTGAGCTTGTGGCGAAGAACGGGATCGCGGGAAACTGGCTCTGGTGGAATTTTCTCTTCGGCGGCATGCTGACCGTCTTCTTCTTTGCGCGGCTCTGGCGCAGGGCGGGCATTCTCACCGACGTCGAGTTTGCAGAGCTGCGCTATTCCGGGAAACCCGCGGCCTTTTTGCGCGGCTTCCGCGCCGTCTATCTTGGTGTGTTCATCAATTGCGTCATCCTCGGGTGGGTGAATCTTGCCATGGCGGCCATTCTCGAAGGAATGTTCGGTATCCCGCATGATCAGGTGATGATCTATGTTGCGGCGGCCCTGATGATCACTGCTGTCTATTCGGCGCTCTCCGGACTCTGGGGCGTAGCCGTGACGGATGCATTCCAGTTCGCACTCGCCATGATCGGATGCATCGTCCTCGCATTTGTCGTCCTTGGCCTGCCGCAGATCGGCGGGATGGCGGGGCTCGTCGCGAAGCTTCCGCAGTGGACGTTGAAGTTCACCCCCGAGATCGGAGGTACGCCGACTGCCGGAGCCGTCGGCGGGGCATTGGCATTGAGTGTCACCGCATTCCTCGCGTACGTCGGCGTCCAGTGGTGGGCAGCATGGTATCCGGGCGCTGAGCCGGGCGGAGGAGGATACATCGCTCAGCGAATGATGTCCGCGAAGAATGAAAAACATTCTCTCTTCGCCACGCTCTGGTTCACCATCGCGCATTATTGCCTCCGTCCATGGCCATGGATCATCGTCGCACTCGCCTCGCTCGTTCTTTATCCGGAGCTCGGCGCCGACGATAAGAAACTCGGTTTTGTTTACGCCATGAGGGATTATTTGCCGGTGGGACTTAAGGGACTCCTCGTCGCATCGTTTTTCGCGGCGTACATGTCGACGGTTTCGACTCAGTTGAACTGGGGAACATCCTACATCATGAACGATTTTTACCGGCGCTTCCTCAAGCCGAATCGTGACGAAAAACATTATGTCGGCGCCGCGAGAATCGCCACCGGATTCATGATGGCCGCGTCTCTCATTGTGACATTTTATATGAGCACGATCTCAGGCGCATGGTCGTTCATCATCGAAGCCGGCGCAGGGCTTGGCCTCGTTCTCATTCTCCGGTGGTTCTGGTGGCGCATCAACGCATGGAGCGAGATTGCCGCGATGCTGGCGCCGTTTGTGGCGTACGGATACGTCAAGCATTTTACGGATATCCAATTCCCCGAATCACTCTTCCTGATCGTCGGATTCACGACAGTCGTTTGGATCTCGGTCACCTTCCTCACGAAGCCGACAGACGCGGAAACGCTCAAGAAATTCTTCAGACGCATTCATCCCGGGGGATGGTGGAAGCCGGTTGCGGAGCAATTGCCTGAAGTTCAACAGGACACAGGATATGGCAAGCTGGTTATCGACTGGATCGCGGGGATTTTACTCGTCTATAACGTTCTGTTCGGCATCGGTAAGCTCATCCTCGGCGACTTCCCGGCGGCGATCACCTTTTTGCTTGTCGCCGCGGGTGCAACGTTCATTCTCTATAAGCATCTTTCGAAGATCGGTTGGGAGAAGGTGGGGAGCTGACTGATCAGGTGCGTCGAACTTAATCTGTTTACTGATGTCCCAGGACCCGATGCGGCTGATAGAGTTCCTCGAGGAATTTTCGTTCATCAACATCGAGCTTCACAGCTAATGCCCCAAGCGCATCATCCAAATGCTCAATCTTGGTAGCGCCGATGATCGGGGCAGTGACGCCCTCCCGGTGTAAGAGCCAGGCAAGAGCGATCTGTGCCGGCTCGACGCCTTTCTTCTTCGCAAGCTCGGCTACCCGATCGACGATGTTGTAGTCCGATTCCTGATAATAAAGCTCATGGGCATAATTATCTGACGTTTCCCGGCTCGTCGCCTCCTTGCTCCCGCGCTTCCGGCTGCCGCTGAGGAATCCCCGCGCGAGCGGGCTCCACGGAATGATCCCGACCCCCTGTTCGCGGCAAAACGGGATCATCTCCCGCTCTTCTTCGCGATACACCAGATTGTAATGATTCTGCATCGACACGAACTTCGTCCACCCATGCAGTTCGGCCATCTGTTGTGCTTTGGCAAACTGATAGGTGAACATGCTGGAGGCGCCGATGTATCGGACCTTCCCGACACGAACCAGATCATGGAGCGCCTCCATCGTCTCAGCGATCGACGTCGATTTATCCCATCGGTGGATCTGATAGAGATCGACATAGTCGGTTCCGAGTCGCTTCAACGAGGCGTCGATGGCGTCCATGATGTGCTTTCGTGATAGTCCCTGGTCGTCCGGACCGCTTCCCATTCGGAAAAACACCTTGGTGGCGATCACGATCTGATCTCTCCGGGCAAAATCGCGGATCGCGCGTCCGAGGATGTCCTCGCTGACACCGTTTGAGTACATGTCGGCGGTGTCGAAAAAATTAATACCCTGCTCGATCGCGCGCCGAATGAAAGGGCGGCCTTCCTCCTCGGTGAGAATCCACGGCCGCCATTCTTTCGAACCATACGACATGCAGCCGAGACACAGGCGGGAGACTTTCAGACTCGACGTTCCGAGCGTCACGTAGTCCACGATCGACCTTCAGCTTTCCTTGAAATTCGCACCGCAGTACGGACAGAATTTTGCATCGCGCGGGATTTCCTTGTCACAGTCGCTGCAAAAAAAGGCGTCGTCATCGGCTACGGCGGCCTCTCCTGCCCTGCTCTGCACGCAATACGAGTTGGCAAGGAAATCATGCAGCGCTCGCTTTCTCGCCGTGAACGCCACAAAGAGACAATCGATGAGGGCGAAGAAGTTCACCGCGGTCTGTGCAAAGTTGAAATCAGATGGCTGGCGGACCTGCGCCAGGTCCATGAGCGTCTTTGCGGAACGGAACTCACTGTTCGAGAGCAGCAGCGCGTAGGCAAAAAGGCCGACGAGCACCGTCATGAGTTGCGGAAGGCTGCGCATGTACGCCGCGCGAAGGGAGAGATTCTCACCGCGTTCATCGACGACACGCAAGCCGCACGCCATCTTGCCGAGAGTGGCGCCTTTGTATGCCTCCATGAACGGTTTATAAAAAAGATTCGGCAGCGTGAGGAGCACCACAAGGAGGTAGCTCTTCCACCACAACATGTCAAGCACGAGCAGGATGACGATCGGCATGAAGATGAGGCCGTCGATGAAGGTTGCCGCGACACGGATCCAGAAGCCGGCCGGCGGAGGAAAGAAGTTCTCTTGCATCGGAGACGTCATTGGGATGAACGCAAACTCCGGCCGATCTTTGTGAAGACGGAATCGTATGCCGCCGCTTGTTCCGGGCTTGTCCCGAGCGTGACGATGTAGACTTCGTTGCCCCGGTGCACGAGAAATTGCGTCGTCGAGGTTTCGTTCGTCACATACCGTATTTTCTGCGCTTCGCCCATCGGGAGGTTCACCGCGGTATGCAGGACGGGTCCCTGGAGCTGGGTTCCTCCGGCGGAAATATTATTGCTCCAGAGTTCGGCGAGCGAGTCGATATTGATGGCGGGGGACTCCTGATGTCTCCAGCTTAACTGGATCACCGCTGTTCCCCCGGAATCGATCGCAAGAAAATTGACGCCGGCATCGAAGCGGTTGCGGGCGAACTCGGTCAGCGAGGCGATCGTCGCAGGATCTTTCGTGACCCTCTTCACGCTCGTTTCCAGCGGCCCCGGCTCCATGCTGATCGGCTTCCACCGGGCGGGGAGCGCAACCCGGAACCCTTCCGTCGGCTTTTCATACATCAGCCACCCCGGCTCAGCGTACCCGACCACGTTCGTTGGTGTCACGGCTGCTCTGTTCCGGTTAGTACACTCCCAGGGGAGTGCGAGCAGGAGAAGCGAGGCGATCACGATTGAGCGAGGGGTGAACAATTTTTTCGAAGTGGCGGCCATACAGTGAAGGTGGTGTAAATGATTGTGAGAGAATCTCGCAACGTGAGTTCGTGAAACAGTTCTTTATCGCTTTGAATATACAAGTCTCATTATAGAATAACAAACATCGGCTGAAACGTCCCGGAGGTTCTGAACCTCCGGGACGTTCCCGGCGTCTCTTGCTTCTCTCTCAACTTCTTCTCATATTTACATAACATGATGACGTCTCTTGCCGAGCATACGCCTTTCTTGAGAAAATTTACCGCTTTTTTTGATCGCAGTCTTCTCAGAGATCATCCCGTCCTGAAATGTGCGATCGCCATCGCCGTCCTCGGCCTCATCACGCTGATGTTTCCGCGTGGTGAATCGGTCGAGTACAGTTACACCGTGGGTGGAGTCTGGGCAGAACACGATCTCGTTGCGCCATTTTCTTTTCCGATCCTGAGGGACCCTCGGCTCTATGAGAAAGAGCGTCAGGAGGCGGCGAAGGAAGTGTATCCTGTGTTCCGCCGGGAGGAGAAGGTTGAGCAGACACAGGCAGAGAGTCTTGCCATCATCATGCGGGATATTCTCACCGCGCTCGCCAGGCGCGGCAGGTCGATGCGAGCAACATCCGGCAATGATTCCTCATGGCGGCAGATGGATCCGCTGGCCATCACCGCGAGGCAGTGGCAGGCCCTTGCCCGGCTACGCGATAATGAGCCGAGATCATCACAGAACGGTTTTGCGGGATTCTCTCAGCTCCTCTCGTCGAACCTGACCGACATTTTGCAGACCGGAATCATCGATCGGCCCAAGGGCCGGCATGTGCGCGGGGCGATCGCGTTGAGGAAAGGATCAACCGAAACGATCATCCCTTCGGAGAGAATTTACGATTACGATTCCGCCCTCGCGACGCTGGAAAAGAATTTCGACCGCGCTCTCGCCAATGAAGATCTTCTCGAACTCGCCATGAAGATCGTCCGGACGGTTATCCGAACAAACCTGGTCTTCGACGCGGATGAGACGGCCCGCGCGATTCAGACGGCAGAGGACAATGTGCCGCGTACCAGCGGATTCGTACGGGAGCGGGAGACCGTCATCAGCAAAAATGAAATCATCACCGCCGACACGAAGGCCAGGCTCGAATCGCTCCAGAAAGCGAGACAGGATCGGGGAGTTGAATCGCAGGAATGGCGCCACTGGCTCGGGATCTCACTGCACGTGCTCCTCGTCCTCGGGCTCTTCACCCTCTACCTGTATCTCTTCAGGAAGAGGATCTTTCACGACAACCCGAAGCTGACGATCGTTGCCCTCATCATTCTCATGGAGATGTTCTTTACGTATCTTTCGGTTTATCTCCCCATCAACGAGCCGATCCAGTATCTCATCTTTGTCCCCGCCGGGTCGATGCTCCTGGCGATCATCTTCGACTCGCGCGTCGCCTTCTACGGGACCGTCACGATCTCGCTTCTCGTTGCCGCCATGCGCGGGAACGATTATGCGATCGGGTTGATCTCGCTCATCGGCGGTTCTCTCGGGGCCTATACCGTCCGTGATATCCGGCATCGAACGCAGATCTTCCGGTCGCTCGTGTTCATCTTTCTCGGCTATGCGCTGTCGATTCTCGCGCTCGCCATCGAAAGGTTCGAGTCGGTCTCGACGATCCTCTATGACCTCACGTTCGCGTTCGCCAACGCCGTCATCTCTCCAGTGCTCACCTACGGACTCCTGATGTTCTTCGAACGGGTCTTCAACGTGACGACGGATCTCAGGTTGGTGGGGCTGTCTGACCTCAATCATCCGCTGCTGGAGGAGCTGTCGGAGAAAGCTCCCGGGACGTTCCATCACAGCCTGACGATCGGCAACCTTGCTGAGGCCGGCGCCGAGGCGATCGGCGCTAATGCCATCCTCGCCAAGGTCGGGGCATTCTATCACGACATCGGGAAGCTTCTGAAGCCGGAGTATTTCGTGGAGAATCAGGTCATCGGGCACAACAGACATAACCGCCTCAAACCCCGCATGAGCGCTCTCATCATTTCATCGCATGTCAAAGAGGGGATTGAGCTAGGACGGGAACACGGCCTGCCCGAACAGATCATCGATTTCATCCCTCAGCACCACGGCACAAATAGAATCTCCTTCTTTTATGATAAGGCGATCCGACAGGCCGCAAAGCGGCCTTCGAAAGAGACGATCAATGAGGAGGATTTCCGGTATCCCGGACCGAAGCCGCAGTCGAAGGAGACAGGCATCGTCATGCTTGCCGATTCCGTCGAGGCATCGACGCGCGCGATGGAGGAAATGACTCCGCAGGGACTCGAGCGGGCCATCGACAATATGATCAAGCACCGTTTTCTTGAGGGACAGCTCGACGAATGTGAACTGACTCTGCGCGATCTGACCAACATCAAAGAAGCATTTCTCAAAATTCTCGTCGGCATACATCACCAGCGTATAAAGTACCCTGAACAGGAGGCGGCTGAGCCGGCGCCGGTCATCGTGGTGCAGGACAAGGCAGTGCCCCAGCCGACGCCTCCGGCAGCCGCACCCGAGGTTGGTATTTCAGGAACTGAGATCCAGGGCATGACGACACCGCCGCCGAATGGATCGGATCAGGAGGTAAAACCGGCCGATCCGGCGGCACCTGGCCAGCCGCAAACCGGAGAACAGGTATGAAGGAGCACCTTCGATCGTATATCGATTTCCTGCAGCTTGAGAAGAATGCGTCCCTCAACACCGTCAGTTCATACAAACGCGATCTCGATCGGTATATTGAATTCCTGGAGGGAAGGAACGTCACTTCCCCGGCCTCGGTAACAACGAACCATGTTTCGGCCTATCTCAGGTTTCTCCACGACCTCAGCCTTTCCGCGAGAACTATCTCGCGGAATTTGTCATCGATGAAAATGTTTCATAAATTTCTTGTCGGCGAAGGGATCGCACAATCTGATCCGACCGGGGCGGTCGATGCGCCGAAGCTTCCGAGAACCCTGCCGGACGTGTTAAGCCAGGACGAGATCGCCGCAATCCTCGACCAGCCGAACGTCAGCCAGGATCTGGGGAAGCGAGACAAGGCGATCCTTGAAACGATGTACGCCACCGGAATGCGCGTCTCTGAAGTGATCGCCTTAAAACAAGCGAATGTCTTCGAAGACGACGGAATCGTCCGCGTGTTCGGAAAAGGGGCGAAGGAGCGGCTGATCCCAATCGGCAAATCCGCGCTCGAATGGATTCGCCGTTACACCGCTGACGCCCGTGGGAAGCTGTCGAAGAAGGGGAAAGCACAGGATGTTGTCTTCCTCAACGCGCGCGGCAAGCCGCTCTCGAGAATGACGATCTGGAACATTGTTCAGAAATATGCGGCGAAGTCGGGTCTGAGGAAGGAAGTCCATCCCCACACGTTCCGCCATTCGTTTGCGACCCACTTGCTGGAAGGCGGCGCCGACCTGCGGGCGGTACAAGAAATGCTCGGACATTCAGACATCTCGACGACACAGATTTATACGCATATCGACAGGGAATACCTGAAGGAAGTTCACAAAACGTTCCATCCACGGGGATAAGATCGGAGTAGACTATGCAACCAACCAACGGCGTTCTTAAGACGGTCGCCGATCTTCGCAATGACGTCATCGGCCTGAACGTCACGATCTCTCTCCTCAACGGCACGCGGCGACGGTACGTTTTTCTCGACAATGCCGCCAGCACGCCGACCTTCCATACCGTCCTGAAACGGATAGAGCAATTTCTCCCCTGGTACGCCGGCGTTCACCGCGGCGCAGGACTAAAGGCCGTCGTCGCGACGAGCGTCTTCGAGCGGACACACCGCATCGCCGGCGACTTTGTCGGCGCCGATCCCGAGACGAACGTCGTCCTGTTCGGGAAAAATGCGACGGAATCCCTCAACCGCCTTGCGCACCGTTTCAATTTCCGGCCGGAGGACGTCGTCATATCGACGATGATGGAACATCATTCGAACGATCTCCCGTGGCGGAAGTATTGCAAGGTCGTCCACATCGGCATTCTCCCCGATGGTTCCGTGGACCTTGCCGCTTTGAAGTCGGAACTGAACAAGCATCGGGGCAACGTTCGTCTGGTTGCGGTCTCCGGCGCATCGAATGTGACCGGCATCCTTAATCCGATCCATGAGATCGCGGAGTGGGCACACGCCGCGGGGGCGAAGATTGTCGTCGACGCGGCGCAGCTCGTCGCTCATCGACCGGTGGACATGCTTCCGAACGACGATCCGCAGCATATCGATTTTCTGGCCTTTTCAGCCCACAAGCTCTATGCCCCATTCGGCATCGGCGTCCTGATCGGGCCGACCGAGTTCTTCGCGGAGGGGGAGCCGGACTTTGTCGGCGGCGGGACGGTCTCCTATGTCGGACTCGATGAAGTCGAATGGGCGCATCTGCCCCATAAAGAAGAGGCCGGCAGTCCAAACGTTGTGGGCGCAGTAGCGATGGCTGAAGCCATGAATATCCTCCAGTCCGTCGGGATGAGCACGATCGCCGGGCACGAACAGCATCTCCTCGAATACGCGATCGGGAAGATGAAGCGCCTGCGCGGCGTGCGCATCTACGGTCCGACGGAAGACCTCCGGAACAAGGTCGGCGTGATTCCCTTCACGGTGGATGGGATGGATCATGCGCTGGTGGCAACGATTCTGAGCATGGAGGGAGGCATCGGAATTCGCAACGGGAATTTCTGCGCTCAACCGTACATGCGCAAATTGTTGAATGTTTCCCAGGAGGAAGAAAAATCGAAACGCGCGGCACGATGTGACAACCCGACCCTTCCCGGGATGGCGCGCGCCAGCTTCGGCTGTTACAACAACGAAGAGGACGTCGATCTTTTTGTCGAAATGCTCGACCGGATCGTTCGTGGAAAGTATGAAGGAACCTACTCTCTTCATCCGACGAGCGGGCTCTACGTCGCGAAAGGATACAACTTTGATGTTGGCAACTACTTTCAGTTTTATGATCCCGATGCCGCTCCTGTAAAATCCGAAGAGCTTCTGCAATCCAACAAATGACCAATGACCAATGACGAATGACGAACAACGAACAACTTATAACCAATAACCGATAACTTCCATCTGCTAGACCAGCTTTACATTCTGCCAATTCTTCTCTTCTCTGTGGTTCTCCATGAGGTGGCTCACGGATGGATGGCGCTTCGGTTGGGCGACACGACCGCAAGAGACCTGGGAAGATTAACGCTGAATCCCATTCCGCACATCGATCCGATAGGATCCGTGCTGGTCCCGTTGATGTCATTGGCCGCAAGCGGCAGTATATTCATCGCGTGGGCAAAGCCTGTGCCTGTCAATCCGAATAACTTTGCCCATGTGCGCCGCGACGACATGATTGTTTCAGCTGTAGGGCCCGTCTCGAATGTCGTTCTCTCCTTCGTTTGCACGATGGTCTTCATCGGCCTGCTGAAGGTCGGCGACCTGGTTCCGGACGACGGAGGAGGGCTCCGATCGAGCCTGCAATTTCTCATGAAGATGTTTTATGGAGGCATCACGTTGAATGCCATGCTGGCGCTCTTCAACATGATCCCCATTCCGCCGCTCGACGGATCTCATGTCCTCGGTGCATTGCTGCCGCCGGAGCTCAGCCGTCGTTACCGCCAGGTGGGATTCTTCGGGATCTTTGCGCTTCTTATCCTTATGCGCTGGGCTCCGTTTGCCGTTTTTTTCTATAGTCTCATCGACGCCATGGTCTATCCATTTTATCAACTCATCTCGTATGTCCGATAGTGAATCCTGGCGGCTTAGGAACTCGGGAGGACGCTTGAATTTTCGTATGATGAAGTGATGGAAGAATTCCGATTCGTCGAAAACGAACTTTGGTGTGAGAGTGTCAGGCTCGCCGACGTCGCGGCGCAATGCGGTACGCCGCTCTATGTCTATAGCAAGAGGTCGATCCTCGACCACTGCCGCTGGATCGAGCGGGCGTTCGGCTCGATCGATCATCTTTCGTGCTATGCCGTGAAGGCGAACGGGAACAGGGAGATTCTGCGTCTTCTTGCAGAGACGGGCGTCGGCGCGGACGCCGGCTCACTGGGTGAAATGCAGCTTGCTCTCGATGCAGGGTTTCCTCCGGAGAAGATCACACTGAGCGGCGTCGGCAAGCGTGATGATGAAATCGAATTTGCGCTGCGGAACCGGATCCTCGCGCTGAACGTCGAATCGGAGCAGGAGCTGGAGGTCGTGAATGATATCGCCTTTCACCATCAAGCGGATGCGCGGATTTTCCTTCGGGTGAATTTCGATATTGAATCGGATACGCATCCGTACGTCACGACCGGAAGGAAATTCAATAAGTTCGGTGTGCCCGCTTCGGACGCCAAGAGAATTCTGCTTCAGGCTCAGACTCTCTCGAATATCAGGATCAGCGGAATCCACAGCCACATCGGGTCGCAGATCACGAACATCGAGGCTTTCGTCGACGCCGCGAACGCCAGTGTGGAACTCGTCGATGTCCTCCGGTCAGCCGGCCTACGGATCGATCAACTGAACTTCGGCGGCGGGTTTGGCGTTCAGTATCGTGATTATGTCAAGCATCCGTGGCTTCCCGGGGAAACCGATCGTCAGGAGGAAGGGCTCACGACGGTCGGAATGTTGGAGACGGTTCTTCCGATTCTCCGGCAAACGGGGTTGAGAATATTGATCCAGCCGGGGCGGTCGATCGTCGCGCATGCCGGCATCCTGCTGACGAAAGTCTTGTTCAAAAAGAACGCTTCAGGGAAACAATTTGTTATCATTGATGCCGGGATGAATGACCTCATTCGCCCCACCCTTTATCAATCGTATCATCAGATCGTTCCTCTCCATCTGAAGAGACGTGATCGTGAAATCGTTGATATCGTCGGGCCGTTATGCGAGTCGGGAGATTTTTTCGCTCATGACCGTGAATTGCCGGCTGTCGCGCGAGGGGATTTGCTCGGCGTTCTGTGTGCCGGGGCCTATGGGTTCGTCTTGTCGTCCAACTACAACGGCAGGCCTCGCCCAGCGGAAGTGATGGTCGACGGTGATCGGTTCACGGTCATCACGAAGCGTGAAACGATCGATCAATTGTATTCAGGAGAACGATGAATGAAGCTGTTTGAAGTCGCCGTTGTCGGCGCGACGGGTCTTGTCGGCAGAAAAATGATTGAGGTTCTCGAGGAACGCAGATTTCCCGTGAGCCGTCCTCACCTCCTCGCTTCCCGACGATCGGTCGGCAAGAAACTTTCGTTCAACGGAAACGAGGTCCCGGTGGAGGAACTTACTCCCGCAAGCTTCACCGGCGTGGAGATCGCGCTCTTCTCGGCCGGCGCGGCGGTGAGCAAGGAATTCGCGCCGATTGCCGTGAAGGCCGGCGCCCTTGTCATCGATAACAGCAGCGCCTTCAGGATGGATGAACATGTGCCGCTGGTCGTCCCTGAAGTGAACGCGCGGCAGATCTTCCATCACAAGGGGATCATCGCCAACCCCAATTGTTCCACTATCCAGATGGTGGTCGCGCTGAAACCGCTTCATGACAGATGGAAGATCAGGCGCGTCGTCGTGTCAACCTACCAGTCGGTCACAGGAGCCGGAAAACACGCCGTCGACCAGCTGGTCGCCGAGCTTGCCGAAGAAACGATCGTCGAGCGAAAATTCCCGCATCAGATCGCCTTCAACGCAATGCCGCAGGTTGATATCTTTTTTGATGACGGCTATTCAAAGGAAGAGCATAAGATGGTGGCTGAGACGAACAAGATCATGAACGATCCGACGATCAAAGTCTCCGCGACTTGCGTCCGCGTGCCGGTTATCGGTGGACACAGCGAGTCGGTGAATGTTGAATTCGAAAAACCGTTCGAGATCGATGAGGTCCGCGACGTGCTCCACCATGCGCCGGGAATCTGTGTCCAGGACGATCCTTCACAAAGCATGTATCCGATGCCGATCTGGGCGCACGACCGGGATGAAGTGTTCGTCGGGAGAATCCGGCGTGATACGACGATCAGGAACGGCCTGAATCTCTGGATCGTTTCCGATAACCTGCGCAAAGGGGCGGCGACCAACGCCGTGCAGATTGCGGAAGAATGGATTAGGAGCAAGTAAAAATTAAAAAGTAAAAAGTAAAAAAACCTACTCAACATATATGGAGCGATTATGAAGTACCTGTTTGCTTTCCTCTTCCTGATCGGCGCGAGCGCATTGGCGGCCGACATGAAGTCCCTGAAGATCGGAGATGATGTCCCTGCGTTTGCATTGAAAAGCTATGATGGGAAGCAATTCGATCTCAAGACCCTTCTCAAAGAGAATAAAGTCGCCGTCGTGATGTTCATTGCGACGGAATGCCCCGTCTCCAATGCCTACAACGATCGCATGGAAAAACTCTACGAGACCTACGGCAAGAAAGGCGTTGCGATCCTCGGCGTGAATTCCAACAAGGCGGAGGACGTGAAAAGAATTACTGCCCATTCGAAAGAGCATGGATTCAAGTTCCCGGTGCTCAAGGACGAGCAAAACAAAATTGCCGATCTCTACGGGGCGGAGGTGACTCCGGAGACCTTCGTCATCAATCCCCAGGGGAAGCTGCTCTACCACGGACGGATCGACGATAGCCGCAAAGGGGACAATATCCAGTCGAACGACCTTGCCGACGCGCTCAATGCCGTTCTTGCAGGCAAGGCAGTAGCGAAAACGGAAGCCAAAGCGGTCGGATGCTCGATTAAGCGACTCGGCACCGACTGATATGCGATCATGCTCCGGGAGGCTCACGCTCGTCGCGGCTTGCCTCATGCTTTTATCGATTCTGCTGTCCGCGCAAGCGACGGCGGGAGATTCCCTCTCCGTCCAGGTCATCTCTCTCGCGAGTTTGCAGGAGCTTATCCGGAAAGACTCGGGGAAGGTCGTGCTGGTAAACGCCTGGGCGACATGGTGCGAACCGTGCAAGAAGGAGATTCCCGATCTTCTCAAACTGCGGACAACACTTGCGGATAAGCCCTTCGAGCTCATTCTCCTTTCGGCCGATGATACCGATCTTGTCGACTCCGATGTGAAATCGTCCCTTCAAAAGCTCGGCGTCGATTTCCCGACGTACCTGATTCAGAATCAGAGTGACGAGGCATTCATTAACCCGATGAATCCGGCCTGGAGCGGCGCGCTGCCGGCGTCGTTTGTGTATGACCGTCATGGTCAACAGCGGAAGATGTTTGTGGGAAGGAAAACCTACGACCAATTTTATGATGCGATCAAGGAGCTGTTGAGGTAGCGGGGAGCAGAGAGCGGAGAGCATTGAGCGTTGAGTGCAGCGCATTGCAGGCTTTTGAAAAGACGCCCGGATTTCTTATTTTACACCACACATGAAGAAACCATTCCGCGAACGTATTAAAGAAGGGCCTATCGTCTGCGACGGAGCAATGGGCACGCTTCTCGACCTTTACGAGTACCCGGACCTTCCCCACGAAATCCAGAACCTCAAAAATCCGGCAATTGTTGAACGTATCCATCGTGAATACATCGATGCAGGATCGGAGATCATCGAGTCGAACACGTTCTCGGCGAATCGTTTTCGGCTGACTCAGTTTCACCTGTTGGATCAGCTGCGCGAGATCAACCTTCGCGGCGTTGAAATAGCGCGCCGCGCGGCAGGCGAGGATGTCTACGTCGCCGGCGCCCTGGGGCCGACCGGCATGCTTCTCGAGCCGATCGGGAAGGTCAAGCGCCAGCAGGCCCGTGATGCCTTCAAGGAACAGGCCGCCATCATGGTGGAAGCAGGAGTTGATCTCATCATGCTGGAAACGTTCGTGAGCGTGCAGGAGCTTGATGAGGCGCTCTCGGCCGTCAAGGAGCTTACAGATCTTCCCGTAGTTGCCCAAAAGGCGTTCGCGGAGGATGGATCGATACTCAGCGGGTCGTTTCCTGTCGAAATTATCGAGCATCTCATCGAACAGGGAGCGGACATCGTCGGCGCGAACTGCACGGTGGGCCCACAGCGCATGTTCAGCATTATCCGAAATCTCCACAAGGACGGCATTATCCTGTCGGCGCAGCCGGCGGCCGGCATCCCGACGCTGCAGAACGGGAGATCGATCTACCACACGACGCCCGACTATCTGGCGGCCTACGCAAGAGAGCTCGTCGAGTCCGGCGTGACACTCATCGGTGCCTGCTGTGGCTCCACGCCGGCGCATATCCGTGCGATCGCCGCAGCCGTCAAAGGGCTGAAGGTGGGGAAACCGGCGCCAAAGGTCGAAGTGAGTTCCCGTGCGCCGAAAGACGTCGAGCTCGAGCCGAAGTATTATGTCGAGCCCTCCCGCTGGTCGAAGTTTGCGCGGAACGTCGGTAAGAAATTTATGACGACCGTCGAGCTCGATATTCCACGCGGGCTTGATATGACGAGCGTTCTGGAAGGAGCGCAGTTCTGCCAGGAACGTCGGATCGACGCGGTCAATATCACGGAAGGGGCGCGTGCGCGGCTCCGGATGAGCTCGATCGCCATCTCCGTCATGATCCAGCAGCGCGTCGGCATCGAAGCGATGACGCATCGGGCAACGCGCGACCACAACCTCATCGGTCTGCAGGCGGAGCTGATGGGAGCGCATAATCTTGGACTCAGGAATATCCTCTGCATCACCGGGGATCCTGCCGGGATCGGAGATTATCCGCATGCAAGCTCGGTTGACGATGTCGATTCGGTCGGATTGATCCGCGCCGTCCGTGCGATGAACGACGGTACGGACGTCATGGGCAACTCCATCGGCACGCCGACATCCTTTTATATCGCGTGTGCGGCAAATCCGTCAGCTGATAACCTTGATGTTGAGATTGAAAAAGCTGAACGCAAAGCTGAAGCGGGTGCGAATATTTTCTTTACGCAGCCGCTCTTCGAGATGAAGACGCTGGGGACATTTCTGAAACGTATCGAACATCTCAAGATACCGGTGATGCTCGGGATCATTCCGCTGAGGAGCTACAAGCATGCGGATTTCCTGCACAACGAGGTGCCGGGGATGCGGATACCGGAGAAATTCCGTGAAATGATGCGCTCCGCCGGACCGGACGCGGCCAAAGTCGGCATCGGCCTCGCGCGCGATTTCATGAAGGAAGCCAAATCGTGCGTCGCCGGGATATATATGATGCCGCCGTTTCAGAAGTACCAGATCATCGATGAGTTGTTGAGTGTGCTGTAAAAGGGTTTGCGATGTGGGATATGAGATGTGGGCGGTCAATGGTGAGTGGTGGTTGAGGTTACAGGTGATAGGTTGTCGGGCAGAGACAAGAGCGGACGATCTTAGCATTGATTCTGCTAGCAAGACAGACAATATAAGGGAAGATGCAAATCCATGAGAGAAGCTTCTGAGGTATATCGTGAAGCGATGGTGGACATCTGCCATCGCATCTATGCGAAAGGTTTTGTCAGCGCCACCGACGGGAACGTCAGCGCCCGTCTCGAGAACGGCAACTTTCTCACAACCCGGACGTCGATCAACAAGGGAATGGTCACGCCGGATGATGTCATCGAAGTAGATCAACAAGGGATGCCCATCACCTCAAACCTAAGACCTTCTACCGAAATAGGCATGCACCTTTTCATCTACTCCCAACGTCCTGAAATTCGCGCCGTTGTCCACGCCCATCCGACCTACGCCACCGGATTCGCCACAGCCCGGAAAGCTCTTGACGCTTGTCTGTTTCCCGAAGTCATCATCGGTCTTGGCGCCGTCCCGCTAGCGGAGTACGCGACTCCCTCGACTGAAGAGATCGCGCGTTCGCTGGCGCCCTTTGTCCACCAGGCCGATGCTATCCTCCTGGCCAACCATGGGGTCGTCACCTGCGGGAAGGATCTGTACGATGCTTATTTCAAGATGGAAAAAGTCGAGCACGCGGCTCATATCACATTCATTGCGCATGTGCTCGGCGGCGGTCGGACGTTGTCGGCCGGGGATGTCGATAAACTCCGCGCAATCAGCCAGGAGGCGTACGGCAAAGATTTCTCTGACAAGCCGGCCTGTGCGACTGGCGATCGGCCGAGCACCGAAATCCCTACGGATGAAGAAATCCGTTCCATTGTGCGCCAGATGATCCACCGCTCATGACCGCGCATCGCACATCTCATATCGCACATCTCACATCGAACATCGAACATCGCATATCGCATATCGCACATCACGTATCAACTATCCCACATCCCGCATAACGCTCCATGTCCTCAAAAATTAGAGTCGGTGTGATCTTCGGCGGCCGCTCGGCCGAGCACGAGGTCTCTCTTGTCTCAGCTGCTTCGATCATCAACGCGCTGGACAAGGGCAAGTATGAAATTGTTCCGATCGGCATCACTCCGGAAGGGAAGTGGCTCAGCTGCAGCGACGCCGTGAACGTTTTGAAATCGAAAAGCTATTTCGACGATACGCATGAGGCAATCATCCTCCCCGATCCCACTCAACGCGGACTGGTCTCGATCAGAGGTGAATTGCCGGCGAACGACAGTCGGCCGCTCGATGTCATCTTCCCCGTTCTCCATGGGACGTACGGTGAGGATGGAACGATCCAGGGCCTCTTTGAGCTCGCCGGCGTGCCGTATGTCGGCGCCGGTGTGCTCGGCTCATCGGTCGGAATGGACAAGGTCATCACCAAACAATTATGCGAGCATGCAGGAATCCCTGTCGCCCCGTACCTCTGGTTCATCGCGGATGATGATCGCGCCATATCCGGCAAGATCGTCGGAATGATTGAGAAAAAACTCCGCTATCCATGTTTTGTCAAGCCTGCGAATTCGGGTTCCAGCGTCGGGATTTCGAAAGCTCACAACAGGAAGGAGCTTCTTGCGTCGCTTGCGCTTGCCGCGCAGTATGATCGGAAGATACTTGTTGAAAAATGTATCGAGCGTGCCAGAGAAATCGAAGTGAGCGTTCTCGGCAATGAGGATCCCGCCGCGTCGGTACCGGGCGAGATCGTCTCGTCGAATGAGTTCTATGACTACGATGCGAAATATGTCGACGGGAAATCGCAGGCCATCATCCCTGCCAGGCTCCCGAAACCGGTCGTCAGAAAACTTCAGCAGTATGCCGTCCAGTCGTTCAGATCGATCGGTTGTTCCGGTATGGCGCGCGTCGATTTTCTGGTGAAGAAACAAACCCACACGATCTTCTTCAACGAGATTAACACCATTCCCGGCTTTACGTCGATCAGCATGTATCCCAAATTATGGGAAGCGTCGGGGCTTCCTTATGAACAACTGCTTGATCGGCTGATCGAACTTGCCATCGAGCGGTATCGGCAGAAGCAGCGGCTCCGGACGATCTTCAAACCGAAATTGGACTGGTACAAAGAGTGACGCCGTGTCGAATGTTTGCTTCCTGAGCCTGGTTGTTTGCGTTTGCGGGTTCAACTTCGCGCAGATCCCCTTGCACCGCAGCAGCCCCGTCGGCGATGAGGTGCAGAAGATTCAGGAAGCGCTTCGGAAACATCCGCCGCCGGCATTCAGGGAAATTCTTGCCAAGCGACATGCGGCGCGCCTGGCACTTCAGCGCCGCGGCTATGCAGAAATGCTGTACGAGAACATGCACCGGGATCCACTTAATGCACTCATCGCGTGCCTGAAAATGAAGGTCCAGATGGATTTCTCATTGTCCCAAGGGTTTCTCTTCTGGATCGTTCCGCCTGATCCGACGGTCAATCGACCGGGGATTCCGTTTGAAGAGAACCAAGCGTTCCCAATTGATCCGTGGGACGAACGATAGAATTTCTGAAGGGAATGGTTTCTATGAAATGCGAAGCCCGAAATACGGTGTGCATCTCTGAGCTGGGATCTGGCTCAGGACTGACGGGGAAGATTGTTGTCTGAACGGGGATTTAACGGATTGATGGAATCAGAAACTCTCCGAGAGGCGGGTGTTTAGTTGGAAGCATCGTGATTGGAAGGTTTTCCGGTGTTACCCTCAACCCGTCGCTCGCTCGCGCTCGGGACACCCCTCTCCCAATTTGGGAGAGGGGCCCGAGTGTTATTTATCGATTGAGGGGAGAGGGTTTCGTGATGGTAAGAAAGGGATGATGGGATCTACACACCCCGTCGCGGTGAGCGTCCCTCGACTCCCCCGACTTTGTCGGGGTCGCTCGGGACAAGCCGAGTCGAACCGCATACAGAGCCATCAAAGCAAGCCCGACATGGTCCTCGACTTCGTTCCTCCGCCCAAAAGAGGGCGGAGTCACTGCGCTCGGACCGACGGGAGATCAGGGTGTTTTGGATGAAGAGATTGCCTTGACTTCAAACATCCGGGTAATCCGTCCACAATGTGGTCCCTTCGGGATAATCCGTTTAATCGTGGTTCAGACACCACAGCACTCTAAGAAAAACCATCTGCTGACGACGATCCAGGTGAAGTGACATGAACATCAGCTTTGCCATCATACTCCTGCTCCTGTCCAGCTCGGTTTTGTACGCTCAGGAATTCTCGATTGAAGCGTTCGTCGATACTGCCAAAACTCGAGGTCAGTATATCGAACAGCATCTCGACAAATACGTCACTCCCGAATATCTACGCCGTCACGATCTCCTGAGGACCTATCAAAAGGACGGTTACAGCAACATTCTCATGGGGGTTCTCGATCGCGACTTGGTCCATGCGCTCATCGACTATCTCAACATGAGTCTCCGTATCGATTACTCAATGAATCATGGCCCGATATCCTATCCGAGCCAGACAGAGATATGGTTTTGGCTCCCCTTTTACTGGAAATTTCCGGTCGATCCCTGGAAGAAAGAGTGGTGGAGAAAGTAACGGCCCCCGCATGGCGCAAAGCTCATGGCAAATAGCATCCCAGTTGCTGTCGATCGAGAAGAAGCGGGCCTCCTATGATTCAACCGGTATTCGGCTCTATCCCGCGTTCGTCGGGATATTGAATCTCTTCTTCTGCGCCTACATGGAGCAATACCTCAAGAACGATCCGCAGGGCCATTATCTTTCTCTTTTTCTTCTCATCGAATATTCGATCGTCGCGCTGATCAGTGTTGGGACATTCATGCGCAGCATGAATGAGCTCATCTTCAAGAGTTCTGTATTTCCCTCAACCCCGTTGAGCTATCTCATGTTTGTCATCGTCGGCTTTTTCCGAAAGCCGGTCGTTGCCGCCCTGATCGGCGGGACAATCCTGTTTCTCATCGTTCCGTTCGCCTCCGCGCCTTTCTCGGCGCTGCTCTGTATGGTCTTTGCCGTCGTGGCTTTTCTCGATATCGAACTGATCGTCGCGGTTCTCTGCCTGAGACTGACCAGATCGGCGCAGCCCGTCGCGGGCATCGCAATATTGTGCGTGTACGCATTGATCGGCGTCGTGTTCGCGGCGATCATCTTTCATGTCAATGCGCTTCTCGATGCCGCGCCGATCGTTTCGTGGACCGTGCAGGGGATCATCGCGATTCGCAATGGCGCGCTCGCGTCGGCCGGCGCTCCTGCCCTTGCGCTTTTGCTGACTCTTGCCGCCGCACTGTTTCTCGGGAAAAAGATCGCCTGAAGGAGCGAACGATGAACCGCGTGCTCGATGATAAGGAAATACTGCTGCTGCGAACGGAGCTCAAGGAGTATTTTCTCCAGCGCCGGAGCTTGCATCTCCTGCCGCTGGCGTTGTTTGGCGTTTTCATGATGGCATGGATATATCCTGTCGCTTCGCCCATGGCTCCAATCGTTCTGGTCGTCATTGCCGCACTTGAATCGCAGTTCAACAACATCTTCTATCGAACCGGGAATGAGCTTGAGGCAATGGCTCTCTTCCCGTTGTCATGGCGAAGAATCATTTTCGTCAAGAATCTGAGTACGATAGTTCTCGTCGCCGGCCTTATCGTGCTGACGTCGATGGCGCTGCTCTATTTCTCGCCCGATGAGATGACGCTCGACCGCTGGGGAGAGGGCTGGATGTACGTTGCGACGATCATCTTTCCGCTCCTCCATATCGGCAACGGACAATCGGTCCGACGGCCGCGAAGAGTGACAGGCCTGCAGATCGGCGATCTTGTCGAAACTCTCTGGCTTATGGTCAATCTTGCCGTCGTTTCAATTCCGTACTATCTCTTCATGCATGTTTTTCATCTCGGGATCCTGTGCCAGGTCTATTCCGTGCTCGCCGGATGGTTCTGGTATCGCCATTCCGTGAAGGACACTGCCCGACAAATCGAAAGGGAGATTTCAGCGTTATGCAGCAGATGATGATCCTTGAATTCAATAACGTCGTCAAGCGCTATGAGAACGGCGTGTGCGCACTCAATGGACTGACGATGGGGGTGCCGGCCGGGTCGATTTTCGGTTTCATCGGTCTTAACGGCGCGGGCAAGACGACAACGATTCGCGTCCTCGCAGGCTTGTCGAAAAAAGATGCAGGGAGGATCGCCTTGTTCGGCAAGCAGATGGAAGAGCACGATATTTCCCACAAGCGGGAGATCGGTTTTGTGCTCGATGAGCCGCTCTATTTCGATTGGATGTCGGTGCGGGAGTATCTCACGTTCGTCGGGACAATGTATGATCTTCCTCCCGGCGAGCCAGCCCGCCGGACCGCCGAGCTGCTCGCGTTCTTTGATCTTGAGGAGAAATCGGACACGCCGATTGGATCGTTTTCGACCGGGATGAAAAAGAAAGTGTCTCTTGCCGCGGCCATCATCCACAAGCCGAAACTCATCGTCCTCGACGAACCGCTCGAAGGGATCGATGCCGTTGCGGCGAGCTCGATCAAGGAAAGTCTGGGATTGATGGCCTCGAAGGGGACGACGATTCTCATCACTTCTCATGTGCTCGATACGGTCGAGAAGTTTTGCACTGATGTTGCCATCATCAACAAGGGAACCATCGTCCTCCAATGCAAGACGGCGGAGATCAGAACACAGGCGAGGGGAGCGCTCACCGACCAGACGTTCGAGTCGCTGGAAGAGCTGTTCGTCGAGCTTGTCTCAGAGAAGCAGCATAAGAAGCACCTCTCATGGCTCTGACATGCCATCGCTGATTTCGATCCTCGTTTCGCCGCGTCGCTGCGCCGAACAACTCAAAGAGAGCCCACGCTGGCTGATCCCGTTCATTGCTCTCGCGTTCGTCAGCGTGCTCATCACGATCGCGATGCATCCGCATCTGATACGGATGACATTGGCGCATCTTCCGGAGTCTGCGTCGGAGAGCGCCAGAGCCGCCGTCAGGAGTGCATTGGAAGGCGAGCTCGCCGCCCGGTGCGCTTTTCTTCCTTTCAGACTGCTGGTCGGGTGGGCGAGCTTCGCGCTGGTACTTTTATATTCCTGCCAGGCATGGGGACGCATCCAGCCGGTGAGATTTGTTCAGATATTCTCGCTTGAAGTTCACGCTGAAGGCGCCCTTCTTCTGGGCCAGGCGGGGGCGCTGCTCCTGACGCTGTTCGGACGATCCGCAGATGCGGTCCTTGTTCCATTCGGGCTCGATGCAGTAGTCCCGGCGTCTTCCGATTTCGTCATGGGAACGCTTCTGAACGCCTTCAATCCGTTCGCCGCGTGGTATGTCGTGATTCTCATCTCGGGGGTGGCGGCATGTTGCGAGTTCCGGCGATCAAAAGCTGCCCTTGTGGTCCTCTCGGTCTGGGGGCTTAATGTAGGATTCAGCGTTATCGGTACGTACATCCTGCAGGAGACCTTTCACTTTCGGCTGTAGCGGCGCATCGTGTTCTGACAATACTGCGCGTCGCCACAACGGCACGCAGCCACGAAGATCTCACCAGGAGAAACGTGGATGAGTATTCGTATTTCTTCCTGGCCTCTTCGCGCCTCTTGGGCATTTCATTCCCGAATGAGCACACGGTCACGCCGGGGGCGGGCAGTTTGAAATTCGAACAAATTCTCGTACATTGACGTCGATGGATGAACAGTATTATCGCCGGCCGAAACAGAAATCGACGTTCTTCAGCTGGCTGAAGAGGCAGTTGAAGAAGAAGAATATCCTTCTCGCCTGCCTGATCGTCGTCCCGCTTCTCTCGTTCATGACATTCAGCAACAAAGGGCTTCTCAAGCGGCTGACGCTCGGATCGGAGAAGACCGCGATGCAGGAGAAGATCGATGCCGCCCTGGAAGAGCAGCGCCGGCTGCAGGCGCAGTCAAAGGCTCTCGACAAAGATCCGAAGGCGATCGAGAAAGTTGCCCGCGAGAAGTATGGGATGATCAAGGAAGGCGAAACGGTATACAAAGTAAAGAAGGAGAAGTGAACAGCGCAGCATGCACGCCGCTGCCGGTGCACCGCGTCATCCCCGGCGTCGGCGTCGGCGTCGGATGTTACCTCTCTTGATCCGCGGACGTATGGAATTGTTCGAACATTACTCTCGCTCCAAAGCTTCCTCCAGCCCGACTTTTGCCCCGTTGGCCGAACGCATGAGGCCAAAATCACTTAAGGAATTCTTCGGTCAGCGACATCTTCTCGGAGAAGGGAAACCTCTCGGTCTCCTCGTCGACACCGGCGAAATCCCTTCGATCATTTTCTGGGGGCCCCCGGGATGCGGGAAGACGACTCTGGCGTTCATCATCGCGGAAAATATCAAGGCAGATTTCTACAGATTGAACGCCGTGGCCGCAGGAGTTGGGGAGGTCCGGAAGGTGATCGAGCGCGCGGAAGTGAACCGATCCAAGCTTGGAAAGCGAACGATCCTCTTCATCGATGAGATCCATCGATTCAACAAGGCCCAGCAGGATGCTTTGCTGCATAGTGTAGAGGACGGTGTCATGACCCTCATCGGTGCGACGACAGAGAATCCTTCGTTTGAGGTCATCCCGCCGCTCCTCTCGCGCTGCATGGTGTATGTGCTCGAGCCGCTGACTCCCGTCGAGCTCAACAATATCATCGACCAGGCGCTCTCCGGCGATCCGCTGCTGAAGAAGCAATCGATCGTCGTCAATGAGGCGGTCCGCTCCGCGCTCATCGGCCTGGCCGGCGGCGACGCGCGTCTTGTCCTCAACGGGCTCGAGATTGCGGCGAACATGACGAAGCCCGATTCGCAGGGGAAACGAGCCCTGACGCCGCGTGTCGTCGAAGAGACCTTTCAGCGGCGGAACATCAAGTACGACAAAGGGGGCGAGGAGCACTACAATATTATATCGGCGTTCATCAAATGCATTCGCGGCAGCGACCCCGACGCAGCCGTGTATTGGATGGCGCGAATGCTTGAAGGAGGCGAAGATCCTAAGTTCATCGCACGCCGCATGATCGTGCTTGCGTCAGAGGACATCGGAAACGCAGACCCTTATGCGCTCACCATGGCGACGAGCTGTTTCACGGCCATCGACTACATCGGCATGCCGGAAGCGCGCATCGTGCTCGCGCAGACGGCCACCTACCTTGCCTCCTCTCCCAAAAGCAACGCGGCGTACCTTGCCATCGAATCTGCCCTCGGCGATGTCAGAAAGGGGAGTCTCGACGGCGTACCGCTGCATTTGCGCAACGCACCGACAAATCTGATGAAGGAACTCGATTACGGCAGGGAGTACAAGTACAGTCATGATTTTGACCGCCATTTTGTTGAACAGCAGTATTTGCCCGACTCGTTGAAAGGGAAAACGTATTACCATCCGACCGATGAGGGGGCCGAGGCGGGCATCCGGCAGCGTCTCCAGCGATTGTGGAAGGGCAAAAAAGGATGATGGAGGAGAAGACCTTCGCCATCGGCATAGATCTTGGAGGCACCTCGATCAAGGCCGCGTCGGTCGGGCGAACGGGAAGCATTATGCAGCAGATGTCGGTCGATTCCAAAGCTTCGATCGGCCCGGCGGCGGTCATTGAGCAGCTGCATGTTGCCATCCGGGAAATTCTCAGCAGGCACAATGTCGCCGACTGTCTCGGCATCGGGATCGGCTCGCCAGGAGTCGTGGATGAGCGAGGTGTCGTGAAATATCCTCCAAATTTTGCTCATTGGTCGGATGTGCCATTGGCGGAAGCGATACGAAAAGACCAGCCGATGCGCGTTGAGGTTGAGAACGATGCCAACGCTGCTGCAATTGCGGAATCGAAATTCGGAGCGGGGATCGATCACAAAGATTTTCTCTTTGTCATCTGGGGAACGGGAGTCGGGGGCGGCATCATTATCGACCGAAAGATCTTCCGGGGTTCGCAAGGAGGCGCCGGTGAGATAGGCCACATCACGATCGATCACAACGGCCCCGACTGCAACTGCGGCAGCCGGGGCTGCATCGAAAGCTACATCGGCCAGCGCTATCTTTCCACACACGCGAGGCACCTCCTTGAGCGGCTGGGGAAGAGCGCTCCGCCGACAAAAATATCGGAGCTCGTCGGAGGAAACCTTGATAAGATCGAGCCGTATATCATTTCAATGGCGGCAGAACAGGGTGATAAGGTGGCGCGGGAGATTCTTGAAGAGGCCGGTGAGCTGCTCGGTTATGCGCTTGCTTCTGCGCTGAACATCCTCGATCTCCGGATTGTCGTCATCGGAGGCGGCATCTCCGCCGCACCGCATTATGTGTACGAGGCGATCGAATCGGCACTCCGCGAACGGGTGCTGAAGCCGTACAAACCGGATGTGCGGGTGATCCGTGCGAAGCTCGGAAACACCGCCGGCGCGATCGGCGCCGCAAGTCTGGTCATGTGACGACGGGCCGCTGGCATGCGTTTCTGCATCTTCGTTCCGCTCATTCTTTTCATGTCGAATAACGCCTACAGCCAGGGCTCTCTTCCGCGTGATTCCATAATCTCGCATCCGGATACGCTGGCCGGCGACACGCTTCGGGTTCGCCAGGACACAACGTCTTCGGTGAAAGGGATCGATACGCTTGTGACGTATACCTGCACCGATTCGATCGTCTATTCGATGTCAACGAAAAGAATGTCGCTCTACAACAAGAGCGACATAAAATATCAGCAGATCGGCCTTCAGGCCGAGAGGATCGATATCAACTGGAACACCTCGGTCATGACCGCGCACGGCGTTCCCGACAGTTCCGGCGATTCCACCCAAAAAAAATTCAAAGGGCTCCCCGTGATGAAGGACGGTGGAGAGGAATTCCATGGCTTCGAGCTCGGATATAATTTCAAGACGAAGAAAGGCAAGATCGATCTCGGTGACACAAAGATCGACCAGGGCTATTATCACGGCGAAGACATCAAGAAAGTGGAGCCGGACGTGCTCTTTGTGGCCGATGGACGCTATACAACGTGCGATGCGCCCGAGCCGCATTACTATTTTGGCAGTCCGAAGATGAAAGTGATTCTCCGTGACAAGGTCATTGCCCAGCCCGTCTATCTCTATATCGCCGACGTTCCGCTCTTCGCACTCCCGCTTGGTGTTTTCCCGAACAAGGGGGGCCGCCGAAGCGGCATCATCGCTCCGGCCATCGTCGAAGACGCGACGCACGGCCGGCTGCTGCACCATCTTGGTTATTACTGGGCGATCAGTGATTACATGGATATGAACCTGCGCTCGGATCTCTACACGAAAGGGAGCTGGGCGCTCTACTCCGACTATCGGTACAACTTGCGTTATGAGTTTAATGGATCGCTGTCGGGGCAGTACAAGAAGCTTACCAGCGGAGAAGCATCTGATCCAAAGCGCACGCAGGATGAGTCGTATCAGCTGAATTTTTTCCATAACCAGGTGATCGATCCGACGACCAGGCTCAACGTCAATTTTACGTTTGCAAGCAACAATTCGTATCTCAATACCATCGACCAGCGGCAGCTGCTCAATCAGACCATCACGTCGAATGCCACCCTGTCGAAGACGTGGGAGGGCACGCCGAACAGCATCAGCATCAACGTAGCGCGCACCCAATACCTGCAGACCGGTAATATCAACGAGACACTCCCGTCGATCAGTTTTAATCACAGCCAGAGCTATCCGTTCCGCTTCGGAACATCGATCTCCGATGTCACTGACGCAGCATGGTATGAAAATATCGGCTTCAGCTATGGTGCGACGCTCGCGAACAACCGCGCGAAGATCAGCAGAACCATCGACGGCATCAGGGTGAACGACGGAGGAGCTGTCACGTTCCAGAGCGCGGGCGAATTCGAGAGAGACCGGAGCCAGACGATCAATCAGAACATGAGCCTGAACATTGCACCGAAGCTCGGGTATGTTACCATCTCTCCGTTTTTGAGTTACTCGGACGGGCGCAGTTTCTCCGATAATGATGTTCCTCAGCGCAGCCTCGTCGACAGCACTCTCACGTTTGGCAATGTCAAGGCCTCGCACAGGGAGGGATTCATCTCCTCCGGCGTATCGATGAGCACAAAGGTCTACGGCATCGTTCAACCGGGCCTTTTCGGTGTCGAAGCGATCCGCCACGCACTGACGCCGAACCTTTCACTCACCTATCGCAAGCAGATCATCGGCGAAAGCCTCGCTCCGAAGCAGATGCTCCTCGGGTTCAATGTGGGGAACGTTTTCGAGATGAAGACGAAGCCGCCGGAAGAAGGGAAGGAAGGGAGCAAGATACAGCTCCTGAATCTTTCAGCCGGAATATCGTATGATTTTTCGGCGGACAGTCTCAATCTCTCCGCGATCGGCGTCAGCTACCGGACCGCCATTGGCGATCTCTTGAGCATTGCCGGCGGGGCGAGTTTTGATCTGTACAAACTCGAGCAGACGGGTCCATTGTCATACAACCGTGTGAACAAGCTCCTCATCAGGGAAGAAGGGCGGCTCGCGCGGTTGACGGCATTCAGCATCGATCTTTCCACGACGCTCGCGGGAGAGAAGAGTACATCGAGGGCTCATGAGAATGAGGCCGATACCTCCGCGCTGCGCCGGCCGCGCAACTCTTATTACGGCGTGTACAGGGATGAAGAGCCGGACTTCAGCATACCATGGAGATTGTCGCTGACGCTCAATTATTCCGAGAGCAAAGTGCCGCCGTTCCCGGCTCGAAACTCCGGTATCAGAGGGGATCTCGAATTCAATCTCACCGAGAACTGGAAATTTTCGATGAGCGGTGGGTACGACATCGTCAACAAGGAAGTCGTGGTCCCGAACATCGCGATCTCCCGGGATCTTCACTGCTGGCTCATGAATTTCAGCTGGGTCCCGCTCGGACTCGCGCGCTCCTACCAATTCGAGATTCGGGTGAAAGCTCCGCAGATGCGTGACATCAAAATCACAAAGCAGGGGAGCGAGAGAGGATACTACAGTTACTGATCAAAATCAAAAGTTAAGAATGAAAATGCAAAATTACGATGGAAAGATCAGCAGACACAACACTGGTATCCCATGACAGGTTCTAAATCCGAAATTCGAAACGAATATGCCAGACTATGCTGAAGCCCGTCTCTCTTTATAAAGGTAGGTGGGTTCTTTTCTTTTCAGAATGGTGTTTTTCGTGACGACGCACTTCGTGAGATTGGCTTTCGCCGGGAGGTGAAACATGATATCTCTCATCGATCCTTCCATGATGGAGCGCAGCGCGCGGGCGCCGGTGCCCCGCTCGGTGGCTTTTCGGACGATGGCCTTAAATGCCTCCTCTTCAAATTCCAATTCTACTCCTTCAAGCCGGAAGAGTTTCTGGTATTGCTTCACGAGCGCATTTTTCGGCTCCGTGAGGATGCTGAGCAGAGCCTTGTCGGTGAGGGAATGAAGAGCGGCCACGACAGGAAGTCGTCCGATGAATTCCGGAATGAGGCCGAAGCGGAGGAGATCATCAGGCTCGACGCGCGGCAGATATTCGTCGATGGAATAATCCTTCTTTCCCTTGATGTTCGCGCCGAAACCCATCGGATTCTGGCTCACCCTGCGCGCGATGATCTTCTCAAGTCCCTCAAACGCACCGCCGCAGATGAAGAGGATATTCTTCGTATTGATATTGATGAGGCTTTGCTCGGGATGTTTCCTCCCTCCTTTGGGCGGAACACCGGCAACCGTCCCTTCGAGGATCTTGAGCAGGGCCTGCTGGACGCCTTCTCCTGAGACATCCCGCGTGATCGATGCGCTGTCGCTCTTGCGGGCGATCTTATCGACTTCATCGATGTAGACGATGCCCCGTTCGGCACGCTCGACGTTATAGTCGGCGTTCTGAAGAAGATGGACGAGCACCGTCTCGACGTCGTCTCCGACATATCCGGCTTCCGTGAGGGTTGTGGCATCGGCGATGGCAAAAGGAACGGAGAGGATCCTCGCCAGCGTTTGCGCGAGAAGCGTTTTGCCGGTCCCGGTCGGGCCGAGGAGAAGGATGTTGCTTTTTTCGATATCCACGTCGTCAAAGTTGTGGAACGCATCTTTCGCATCGATGCGCTTGTAGTGGTTGTAGACTGCCACGGCGAGAGTCTTTTTTGCCTCATCCTGCCCGATGACGTAATCGTCGAGCGCTTTCTTGATCTCGCTCGGCGTGATCGTGATCCGCGATGTTCCCCGTTTCTGTGAGAGATTGGCGAAATTATTGCGGAGGATGTCGACCGAGCTGGCAACGCACGCGTCGCAGATATAGGCCTCCGGCCCTGCGATGATGCTCTGAACCTGCTCGGCGGATCTGCCGCAAAACGAGCACTTGACCATATCGTCCGATTTCGGCTTCTGAGGCATGGCTCTTATCCTTTTTTCGTTTCCGTCTTGGGTCTTTGAAGGAGTATGTGATCGATCAATCCGTACGTTTTTGCGTCGTCCGAGGATAAATAGTAATCGCGGTCGGTATCCTTTTCGACCTGGTTGACCGGCTTGCCGCAATGGTGGGCGAGAATCTGGTTGAGCTTCTTCTTCATCTGTAATATCTCTTCCGCCTGAATACTGATATCGGTGGCGGTTCCCTGCACGCCTCCCCAGGGTTGATGGATCATGATCCGTGAATTCGGCAGGGCGCTGCGCTTGTTCTTGCTGCCGCCGGCAAGAAGCACGGCTCCCATGCTCGCCGCCATGCCGATGCAGATCGTCGAGACATCCGGCCGGATGAATTGCATCGTGTCGTAGATCGCGAGCCCGGCGGAGACGCTTCCTCCCGGACTGTTGACATAGAGATTGATGTCCTTGTCGGGATCATCGGATTCGAGGAACAGGAGCTGTGCGATGACGAGACTCGCCACGGTGTCGTCGATCGGAGTTCCCAGAAAAATGATCCGCTCTTTGAGCAGACGGGAAAAGATGTCATACGCCCGCTCGCCGCGGCCGGTTTGTTCGACAACCATCGGAACGAGGTTATTGTAGATCGTGCTCTTCATGTGTTGTTAGTGCCTTTCTTGGAATCAAGTGCGTGAGTGGATACGGTATCTATTCTATGGACGGCTCGGCGACCTTCTCCGAGACGAAGGCATGATCTTTGAGAAACTTCATGAGCTTTTCGCCGAGGAGTTTGTCCTTCAGCGACTCGGATGATCTGTAAAATGCAAGGAGCCGCTCTTTTTCGATGCCGATCTTTGGCGCTTCCCGTTCTGCAATGACCTCCAGCTCATGATCTTCGATCGTGAGCTTCTCCGCTTCGATGATCTGTTCCCGGATCAAAAACCACTTTGCCTGGAACAGAGCATACGGCCGGTTGTCTTCACGGAACGCAGGCTCGTCGAAATCGGCCGGCAATTTCTTATCCGGGTGTCGATTCTTCATGTCATCGATGATCGTGTCCGTGATCCCCCTGACAAGCGATTCCGGGACGGTCACGTCATGCCTCTTCACAATCTCGGCAACGAGCTGATCGATGAACCGTCTCTCGTCCTCTTCGCGGACGTAGTTCTCGATATCCTTTCTCAGGTCCTGCCGGAAATCGGCAGCAGTGGTCACTTTCTCCTTCGTGAGAGTTTTCACAAACTCATCGGTGACGTCGGGGAGAACGACCTTCTCGATTTTCTTCACCTTCAATTCGATATGGTTCATCTGTTTTGCCCCTTCGCGTTCCACCTCAAATTTCGCGCGCCGTGTGTCGTCCACCGACACATTTTTCAGTGCGTCCTTGATCTCCTTGTAGACGGTTCCGCCGGCAAGATAGATTTTCATATCGGCACTTTTCTTGCCGATCAACGGCATCCCGGTGTCGTCGAGCTGCTGGAGATCGGCGGTGACAACATGTTCCTGGTCGGTGGCGTTCTGCACTTCGGCCATCGTGCTGTTGGCCTGGCGAATTCGAAGGATCTCACGTTCCACGTCGTCGTCGGTGATGCGGTGGACAAGCTTTTCGACCGGGATCGCCTTGTACTGCCGGAGCTGCACCGTCGGCTTGATCTCGTATTTGATCTTAAAGGAGAGCTGCTCGCCTCGCTTGTAATCCATATCGGTGAGGACCGGATCGCCGATCGGATGAATATTTCGTTCGGAGATGACGCGGCGGTAGACTTCGCTCGCGATCGTGTCAAGCGAATTGTATTCGATCATCTCGCCGTGGATCTTTTTCACCATCTCAAGCGGTGCCTTCCCTTTCCGGAATCCCTTGATTTCAATCTTCGGCAGGTACCGTCTGTAGGCTTCTTCGAGGTGGGGAACCAGTTCGTCGGCGGTTGTCTGGATGGAAATCTCTTTTTCGACTTCCGTGATATCGGTGATTGCAATTTCCATGAGCGGAACAGTATCCTTTCTTCAACAACGTATCGTCATCGTGATCTGTGCGGTGAACGAGCCGACCTGCATCGCGCCGAATTCGCAGCCGGCAGGTTTGCAGCGTGGGTAGAGGGGGAGTCGAACCCCCATGGATCGCTCCATTGGATCCTAAGTCCAACGCGTCTGCCAGTTTCGCCATCTACCCAGGGATCGTGACGCGTAGATGCCCGACCATTGCTCCAGTCGAAAACGGAACTCGCCGGCATCGCTCGTGCAATTGTCTAAAATAAATATAAATAATTTTAGAGGGAACCACAACAGGGCGCCGGCAAGAGGAGATCGGGATGAAGCCGAGTCATCAGGAGTGGGTAAATCGTCCTGCTATTCTTTCATGACTCTTTCAATACAGGCAAAGAGAGCGGGAAACTGAAACGGCTTGGTCATGAAATCGTTGGCACCGAGGTGGAGACTCTCCCGCGCAATCTTCAGCTCGTCGACTCCGGTCAACATGATCACTTTGTTGGCAAGATTATCCTTTCGTATCCGCCGAAGCAGTTCAAGCCCATCCATCTCGGGCATCTTCACGTCGAGAATGACGATATCCTGATAATTCTTCCTGAGAATCTCCAGAGCAGTGTCTCCGTCGTCGGCGTCTTTGACGTCGTATCCGTGATTTGCGAGCTCGTCGCGGATGATCGTGCGGAGTGCTTCCTCGTCGTCAACGATGAGTAGTTTAGTTTTATCAGCCATGCAAGCCTTCCTTTTTTGTGCGTCAATATACCACGATTCGGACGGAAAAGCAAGAATTGATGTTATGCCTCTCACTAGGCAATCCTAGGGAAGTGGGCCTGAATTAGCTTGAACATTCGAATTTTAGATTTGTTTCGGATTTCGCCCGCCCTCGGCGTCGCCTCGGGCGAGGCCGGGGACATTCGGATTTCGAATTTAGCGAGTTTCCGTTGCTTCCAGATATGTTAGAGTTACTTGCGAGGGGCGACATTAGTAAAATGTTTTCTTGAAGCTGAAGCCAAATTTGTTTATGTTCAAATCACGTCGGGGCCCTGGATTTAACGGTTTGGGGATTTTCTCCGCCCAGGCGAGCTTGTGCGCCACGGCGACCCAAAGAGAGCCAAACCGACGCCAGGGCCGGAAAGAACGGCTGGCGCTCTTCCAATAATTGAAGAATGCACCATGAGTGAAAAACGCATCGGCTAGCACGAGTACTTCATGAACATCGCCGAGCAGGTGGCGACGAGAAGCACGTGCGACAGAAAACATATCGGCGCGGTCATCGTCAGGGAGAAAACAATCCTCTCCACCGGGTACAACGGGAGCCTCGGCGGCGCACCGCACTGCGATGAGGCCGGTCATGACATTGAAAACGGACATTGCGTCCGGACCGTCCATGCGGAAGCGAACGCCGTTGCACAGGCGGCGAAGCACGGCGTCATGATCGACCGCTCGGAGCTCTATGTCACAGCATCACCGTGCATGACGTGCTTCAAGCTCATCGCGAATTGCGGTATCAAGGTTGTCTACTACAAGGAGTTCTATCGGGATGAACGCATCAATGAATATGCAAAACAGGCGGGGATCACGTTAGTGTATATGGGCCAGGTGAAGCGTCAGTGACCGCACACGGAGTGCCGACTTCTGCCATGCCTTCCCGAATCCGCCGGCATACCGCCGGGAGATCCATGGATCTCAGGGAAGAAGTACTGCGAGAACATTCGAACGGACATCACACGGGAGCTCCGGGCTACCATCGAGCAGATGCTTCCGAATGCCGGTCCGGCGCTTCGCGCGCGCTAAGATGGTCTTGAAGAACCTCGATCGCAGATCGGCTTGACCGGGCAACTTCATCCTCCATTCATCGTATACTTATTAACACATTCAACGGAGCTGGACCATGGCATCGAGAAAATCATACAGCGGGAACTCTCATTTTGTCTTCGGTTTGATCGTCATAGCGATCGGCGTCGCGTTTCTCCTTGATAATCTCGGCATCCTCGAAGCGCGGGAGATATTCAGATACTGGCCCGTTCTTCTCATCTTCCTCGGAATATCCCGACTGACGAGCGCGATGAGCATGATCGGAAGAATCATCGGCCTTTTCTTCATAACAGCCGGCACCCTGATGCTCCTCGACAGGATGTCTTTCATCCATTTCCATTTTTGGGATTGGTGGCCGCTGATCCTGATTCTCATCGGCGGCAGCCTCCTGCTCAATTCGACACGCTGGCGCACGACCATCGCAGGCGGTGCCCCTCCGGACTCCGAGTCGGCGGTGAATCTCTTCGCGTTCATGGGCGGGTACAAGCGCGCCAGCTATTCTCAGGATTTTCGTGGCGGGGAACTGAGCGCTATCATGGGCGGCTGTGACATCGACCTGCGGCAGGCATCGATCACCGGCGCGCCCGCCGTCCTGAACGTCTTTGCCTTCTGGGGCGGGATCGACGTCAAGATTCCTCACGATTGGATTGTCATCCTCGAGGGAACGCCCATCATGGGGGGCATCGAGGACAGAACGCATCCTACCGAAGCGGCATCCGAGAAACGCCTCATTATCAGAGGAACCGCGATCATGGGAGGCGTGGAAATAACGAACTAATTGACTTTCGTTTTTCCTCTTACCATATTTGGTGATAAATCCCGAAAAAATCACCATTTGAGCCTTGAGCCGTGAACCTCCTCCGTCGTTGTATCCTTCTCCTCGGCATTGCAGTTCTTTCATGCCCACTTCTCGCACAGCATATTGATTCGACCCTGTTTCAGAATCTCCGTTGGCGAATGATCGGTCCGCACCGCGGCGGCCGCACAGTCGGCGTCGCCGGCATCCCCGATCAACCGAATGTCTTCTACATCGGTGTCAACAACGGCGGCGTCTGGCGAACCAACGACTATGGCCGCACATGGAAACCGATCTTCGACAGTCAGCCAAGCGGTTCCATCGGTGCGCTCGCTGTTGCACCATCGAACCCTGACATCCTCTATGTCGGCAGCGGTGAAGGTCTCCAGCGTCCGGATTTATCGGTCGGAGACGGCGTCTTCAAGTCTACCGATGCGGGAGCAACCTGGCGTCATCTCGGGCTGAGCGATGCCCAGCAGATCGGCGCAGTGCTCGTCGATCCGCGCGACGCGAACCATGTTTTCGTTGCCGTCCTCGGCCATCCATACGGCGCCAACGAGCAGCGCGGTGTCTTTCGCTCGACCGACGGTGGAGCTGCGTGGCAGAAGGTCTTGTACAAGGACGAAAACACCGGCGCGATCGCGCTCGCCTTCGATCCGACGAATCCTGACATCGTCTACGCCGACCTCTGGTCGGCGCGGCTCGGTCCGTGGGAGAACGGCTCATGGCAGGGGAAGACGAGCGGACTTTACAAATCGACGGATGGCGGGACGTCCTGGCGTCAGCTCACGAACGGTCTTCCGACCGCTGAACAGGGTCTGGGGCGCATCGGCTTTGCCGTCGCACCGGGGGATCCATCGCGCATGTTCGCGACCGTTGATGCGCAACAGCTCGGCGGCATCTATCGCTCCGACGATGCGGGAGAACACTGGACGCGGACGAGCAGCGAGGATCGGCTCTGGAGCCGCGGCAGTGATTTCGCTGAAGTGAAAGTGCACCCAAAAAACAGGGACATCGTGTTCGTTGCGAACACGTCGACGTATCGATCAACCGACGGCGGCACCGCGTTCAGCGCAATCAAGGGCGCTCCCGGCGGAGACGACTATCATTCGATCTGGATCAACCCGATCCATCCGGATATTATGTTGCTGGCGAGTGATCAGGGGGTCGTCATCACGGTCAATGGCGGCGAGACGTGGAGTTCGTGGTACAACCAGCCGACGGCGCAGTTCTATCACGTCATCACCGACAATGAATTTCCCTACAATGTCTACGGCGGTCAGCAGGAGAGCGGATCGGTCGGCATTGCGAGCAGGGGCAACGACGGGGCCATCTCGTTTCGTGAATGGCATCCCGTCGCTGCAGACGAATGGGCGTACGTTGCTCCGGATCCGGTACATCCGAATATTATTTACGGAGGAAAGGTCTCGCGCTATGACAAACTCACCGGACAAGTACAAATCGTCGCGCCGGAAGCGATCCGCTCAGGAAAATACAGGTTTCTCCGCACATCGCCGCTGATGTTCTCGCCCGTCGATCCGAGCGCTCTGTATCTCGCATCGAACGTTCTTTTCAAAACAACCACCGGCGGCCAGAAATGGGACATCGTTAGTCCAGACCTGTCGCGCGAGACCCCCGATGTTCCCCCCAGCATCGGGCTTTTCCGCACGCCTGAAATGGCAAAGCAGCCTCGCCGCGGCGTCATCTATGCTCTCGGGTTGTCGCCTCTCGACGGCAAGATCATCTGGGCCGGGACGGATGACGGCTCCGTCCATGTCAGTTCCGATGGCGGAGCAAATTGGAAGGATGTCACCCCGCCAGCCCTGACCGCCTGGAGCAAGGTTGCAGGGATCGACGCGGGCCACTTCGACGCGAAGACGGCCTACATGGCAGTCAACCGGATACGCCTTGACGACATGCGGCCGCATATCTATCGTACGCACGACGGTGGGGCGACATGGCAGGAGATCGTCAAAGGCCTTCCGGACATGGGGCCGGTAAATGCCGTCCGTGAAGATCCGACCCGGAAAGGGTTGTTGTTTGCCGGGACTGAGCGGGCGGTCTACGTCTCGTTCGACGACGGCAGCAACTGGCTGCCGCTGCGCCTGAATATGCCGGCCACGTCCATCCGCGATCTGGTTGTTCACAATTCGGATATTGTTGTCGGAACGCACGGACGGTCGTTCTGGATTCTTGACAACATGAGCACTCTTCGCCAATTGAATCCTGCCAGTGCAGCGAAAGAACCGGTACTCTTCAGACCCGATATCGCCTATCGGTTCAGATGGAACCTGAACACCGACACACCGATTCCTCCCGATGAACCATCGGGTGAGAATCCACCCGACGGGGCGATGATCGATTATCTTCTTCCGCGGAACGCAAAAGAAGTAACGCTTGAAATCGTCGATCAGTCGCACAATAGTGTGAGGAAATATTCGAGCACGGATCGACCGGAGATCGTCGACGAGCGCGAATTGAGAATCCCGACATACTGGATTCGCCCACAGTTGCACCTCTCAGCCGGTGCAGGCATTCATCGATTCGTATGGGATATGCATTACGCTCCGCCGGATAGTCTGCCGCGGTCGTATCCTATTTCTGCGATTCTTCACAACACGCCGAGCCAGCCGATCGGGCCGTGGGTACAACCCGGCACCTATACTGTTTCGCTCACGGTCGATGGGAAGCATGTTGACCAGCCGATGACGGTGAAGATGGATCCACGTGTGAAAGCTTCGGACGAAGTGCTCCGCCGGCAGTTCGATTTTTCAATGAGATGTTCTGCCGGTCTCAGGCAGCTCCAGGAGTCGACCGGGCACATTCACAGGCTCCAGACGCAAATCGACGGCGCTCTTGGTAAAGTGACGGGAGCGTCGTTAAGAGATTCGCTCACTTCTCTCAAGAAGAGATTGAACGCGTTGGAGGGGTCGGGCGTGCCGAACGGCGTCGACGTCATGTATTTCACAGCCGAAAACGGCAGTTCCGTCAAAGAGACGATGAGCGGACTGCAGACAAAACTCCTTTATTTGATGGTGTTGCTCCAGAGCGCAGATGCACAGCCGACAGTCGCCCAGGTGAATGCCTGTATTGAAGAGGACGGTGTTCTGCGGGCCATGATGGGATGGTGGAACGATTTTCAGACCGTCGGTCTGTCGACAGTGAATGAAGAGCTGGTAAAAAATCATTTTGAACCGCTGCGATGACCGGTCATTCACTCAGCATTGGCAATACCCTTCCCCCCTTCGATCGCCTCCGCGGCGTTGACGGGAAGAGTTATTCAAGCGGCGACTTCGCAAGCCGGATCCTTGTCGTCGTTTTCTCCTGTAATCATTGTCCGTACGTGCAGGCGTATGAGGATCGGATGATGGCGTTCGAGCGTGAGTACAGTTCGAAGAGTGTCCGGCTTGTGGTGATCAATTCGAACGAAGAGTTGAATTATCCCGATGATAGCTTTGAGAAGATGGTGGAGCGCGCGCGCCTCCGTGGTTTTAACTTCGCGTATCTCCGGGATGAAGATCAATCCGTGGCGGACAGGTTTGGCGCGACCCACACACCTCAGTTTTTTGTGTTCGATACGAAGCGCATGCTTCGCTACTCGGGTAAGATGGACGATAACTGGAAGGAGCCGAAGCTGGTGAAGGAAAACTATCTGCGGGATGCAGTCGACGCTCTCCTTGCCGGCAGGGAGGTCAGGGTCACTGAAACGCATTCCATCGGCTGCACGATCAAGTGGAAATGATCGGGCGCGGCCAATAAAATGCGCTCTGCATCAGCCGACGTTTTTCTTTTATTGATCCATTCATTTGCGGTCTCTATCGCGCCAGACCCTTCGGGAGAATGACGGTTTTTTCCCTTGCCGTCCTGCCACACATTCTATAAATCGTGTTCCGGTCTGACGTCGCACGTCAGGAAGGTCGCCAAGAATCTCATGGCGAGGCTCAAACCACTTTTTGTGCCGGGCGAATAGCGGCGACGCAGAACCCCTTCCTCATCTCTGTCTTGCCGGCAGTATCTTGAACTTCCGCAGCCGGTATCGCAAATTTGCGTCGGATATATTGAGCATGAAGGCGGCCTTCGTTTGATTGAAGCCCGTTACCTCGAGGGCCTTTTCAATCAGCGTCTTTTCTAAATTGGATAATGACTTGTCAAACTCAAACGGCCTCTTTCCCCTGATGTTCGCCACCATCCCCTCCAGCTGGCCGATCTCATCGACAAGATATTTCGGAAGCTCGATCGTGTCGCCGTCGGAGGAAAGCACGCCATGCTCGATGACGCTCTTCAACTCTCTGACATTCTCCTTCCACTCGCGCCGGACGAGAAAATCGAGAGCATTGATGTCGATCGACTTCGGCGCGACGCCAAGACTTTCACATGAATTTCTGATAAACTGTTCCACAAGTAACGGAATATCCTCCCGCCGCCTGTGTAGCGGTGGGATCTCCAAAACTTCAAAGTCCTTGATCGCTTCGAACAGCTCGGGTAAAATTTTCTCATCGCGCCTCAGGCCGGACATGTCTCTTTTCGAAGTCATAATAACCTTCACAGCAGGTCTCTTGCCCAGCAATCGGATGAACTTTTTGATACCTGCCTGATGGAGGAAAGAAAACTCTTCGATCTCCTGGATCAGGAACGTCGAGGTCCTCGTGCCCGGCTTTTCGAGGGCGCTCTTGATCTCCTGTTCGGGCGTCGAGAGCGGGCTCAGGCGGACGAAGGATCCATGGGCATTCGCAGCGTGATGGATCGCCACGGCGATCATCGTTTTCCCGACTCCGACCGGTCCGCTGAGCAGGATATGATTTTTGCGCTTTGCCAGGTTTGTGATTTCCTTTCGCAATTGCTTCATTGCCGAACTCTGGCCGATGATTAATGATTCAATATTCATGGTTTTCCTCCGTGGTTGTTGGATGTTGGAGCTCGACAAAGTGACCGAGCTGTCTGGTTATTGCTGTTTGCTTAAAAAAAGTTTTCAGGATAAAGGTGTCGATCTCATCGCGCCACCGGGTGATTTTCGCCGGCGCCTCATGGAGCACACGTTCATAGTACTTTCCCGTCACCGAGAGGACGAACCGTAGTTTCAGGTCGAATGTATAGACCATGATGAGAAAACTCATGATACCGACATATTGGCCAATTTCGTAAATCCACTTGTAGTTTTCAGAAGAGCTACTCTGGGTCGACCCATACGTGTCGAACATCTCCACGCTGCAGAAAATGAGAAACAACAGCAAAATCTTGTCGTTGTAAGCTCCGAACGGCTTGTTCTGCCTGTAGAGCGAAATCAAGATGACGACGATAAGGGTGATCACAATGCCGTCGACGTAGATTGATTTGAGATCCAATGGCTTCCAGAAAATCGTGATTACCCCTCCGGCTTTGAGATACGGGACGAGATCTTCGACGAGCTCAACCGCATCATGTTTCGTTCGAAACAAAGTGTTTCCATTCGCGGAACTTGCCGCGATCAGAGTGTCGGCAAGGTCATTTGCAACCGGCTCACGGCCAAATTCTTTCACAAAGTTGCTGTGAGCTGAAGTCAACTTACAAATGGCAACATATTCGCGTTCAACACGGCCGTGCAACGGATCGAAAAGGTAGGGATAAAAGAAAACGGCCAGCAGGGCGAGCGTCGATGTAGTGGTGATGAGATATTTCCTCCCGGCTCGCCAATAAGGTCGATAATACTCAACCGAAAGAAAGACAAGAGCAAAGAGAAGCGTAAAATTAAGCCCGATCTTGTTGACATAAACGTGGTAGATCGCTCCCGCAGAAAGTGAGCCCGGAAAGAGGGAGTACCCGACAAAAACCGTGGCAAAGAGCAAGAGCGTGAACCCGAAGAACACCGAGAAATTGATGAAAACGTACCTCTGCTGGCTGTCACAATTTTTGGCGATCTGAATGGAAAGAATGAACAGGAGAAGCTGTAATCCTGCGTTCACGATTCCAACATCGCCAATATCTCTATGCGGGAAGATGAGGCTTGCGCGAAGGATGAGGCAAGCGACGAGCCAGATTGTCACTATTCGTAGTTCATGTTTCATTGGTCAAGGCAGAAGAACCCCATTCAATATAAGAGATTTGCGGAAAAGTGTCAACTATTTTTCGTGTTCAGTTGGCCGATTTTTTCGGGCTTAAATTGGTGATTTTCCTCTGATAAACAGAAAGAAATTGCTTTTCATAAAAGAAATCGCCATTTTTATCATGAGGGGTCCACCTCATCAACAAACTCATCTATAAACCCATAAATAGGAGGGATGTTATGAAAACCCCACAAGAGTCACTCATTTTCCGCGCGGCTACCATTTTTGTGTTCGTGCTGCTGATGGTGTCGACCGTCTCGACAAATGTCGCCGCCGCTGATGATCCGGTAACGACATTCTTCAACACGTTATCATCGATACTCTTTTTTACATCGACAACTTCGGTCGTTGTTCCAACGACGACCGTGCCTGGAGACAGTACATGCACGCGGGACCCTGCGCCGAACCCGCCGCCACCGCCACCCCAGTAATAAATATCCGACGCAATCCCTGAATTCACGAGGTGGACTCCTCTAAGTATAGACCTTCAGCGTTCCCCGGAATTTGTGGGGCCCTGCAGGCAGGAAAAGCTTTCTAGCAGGCTGTTGAAAAACCAAGATTATTGATAGAAAAATGACCTTTGATTGTCTTGTGAAATTTTGGGATCGAACGAATAGGTTCCCTTTCTTGACTGACCTACCGTTTGGCAGGCTCTTGAAGC